>Ga0315339_1000004_pt1:677500-837496 | contig 837496 bp, 790 predicted proteins | sample ASW17metaG_FD_204514 | JGI IMG/M metagenome (GOLD analysis project Ga0315339, IMG submission 204514) | Ammonia-oxidizing marine archaeal communities from Pacific Ocean, United States - ASW #17 | ecosystem: Environmental > Aquatic > Marine > Oceanic | place: USA: California...
TGTCTCAACCAGAGACTCAGCGAAATTGTGGTTCCGGTGAAGACGCCGGATACCCGCTACGGGACGGAAAGACCCCGTGAACCTTTACTACAACTTGGCACTGGATTTTGGGCCTCCTTGCGTAGGATAGGTGGGAGCCTGTGAAACTTTACTTCTGGGTAGAGTGGAGGCGTTGGTGAAATACCACCCTAGCAGTTCTAGAATTCTAACTTAGAGCCGTAATCCGGTTCAAGGACAATGTCTGGTGGGTAGTTTGACTGGGGCGGTCGCCTCCTAAAGAGTAACGGAGGCGTGCAAAGGTTCCCTCAGCCTGTTTGGAAATCAGGCGTAGAGTGCAAAGGCATAAGGGAGCTTGACTGTAAGACCGACAGGTCGAGCAGGAGCGAAAGCTGGTCTTAGTGACCCGGTGGTTCTGTGTGGAATGGCCATCGATCAACGGATAAAAGGTACTCCGGGGATAACAGATTAATCTCCCCCAAGAGTCCACATCGACGGGGAGGTTTGATACCTCGATGTCGGCTCATCGCATCCTGGGGCTGAAGAAGGTCCCAAGGGTTTGGCTGTTCGCCAATTAAAGCGGTACGCGAGCTGGGTTTAGAACGTCGTGAGACAGTTCGGTCCCTATCTGTAGCGGGCGAAGGAGAATTGAGGGGATCTGCTCCTAGTACGAGAGGACCGGAGTGGACGAGCCTCTAGTGTACCAGTTGTCGCGCCAGCGGCAGCGCTGGGTAGTTATGCTCGGAAGGGATAACCGCTGAAAGCATCTAAGCGGGAAACCCACCCCAAGATTAATTCTCCCGAAGCATAAGCTTCCTTAAGGTCCCTCGAAGACTACGAGGTTGATAGGCCAAAGGTGTAAGCACAGCGATGTGTTGAGCTGATTGGTACTAACTGACCGTGAGGCTTACTGCGGGGCTTAAAAGTTCTCGAACTAATGGTATTCGTTTGAAAGCTCAGCATTATATTCAGTTGTCAAAGGTTTCTTTTTATTTCTAAATTTAACCTTACAATTTAAATAAAAATTATTTTTCTTTAAGTTTTAATCTAAATCTTTCATTTGGGAATTTTTCCTTTAAAGTTTAGTTATTAGTATGACAAAAGATCAAATAATTGATGAAGCCTTTACGGTTTTCTCATCTATTACCCGCCCAGATAATTTTACCAATTTTCAACACTGCGCTGAATGTAAAGAACACAATGAAACTCTTCTTGCTTACGAACCGAGATCTATCACGAGGAAAGCACTTGGAACTATGGGATGGGATCCAATAACCTTTACTTCAGATCATGGATTTAAATATTTTCTCCCAGGGTTAATACGTGTTGTACTTACTGAGTCGGGTAATAATAATTACTATGAGCAGTTTTTGTGGCATACAATTGGTGAAGGCAACTATGATCGAATAAAAACATTCACAAACGAAGAACGAAAAGTTGTTCTTAAGGCTCTTCAATTTTTATTGGATAATAAAGCAGAAGAAATAGAGTTTGAATGTCTAGAAGAAGATATTTTAAATGCAATAGAAAAATGGACTTAGAATTTTTATTAAATTCATTTTGTTTTTTCTTTGTTAACAAAATATCTTTTAGAAAGTTTTATAGAGAAATAGATTAAAAGTGCAACTACGCTGAAAAATGCAATTACTGGAAACAGTATTGCTAAAACCGACAAGAATACAGCCCCAAAAATCTCACCTATTGATACAATAATGTTACCTATGCCAGCTGTTACAGCGGTAGATGAAGCCCTTGCCAATGTTGTAGCACTATGGACAGAAGCCGCTACCCCGCCTCCTGCAATAATTGCTATGCTCCATTTTACAAAGGGACTCATATCTGTAATAAATGATGCAGTTGCAATTGTCCCTGCTAGTACCGCAACAGGCCCTGCAATTATATCCAATAAGTTGTCTACAAAAGGTATAAGATAAGCTAATATTTCAAGAATTGAAGCCACTGAGAGTGCAATGATAGCCGGATATGATGATATCCAACCCATACTTTCTGAAAGTTCGATGTGGCCAGTTGCTGATGAGATACTCATAATTAAAAGCGGTATAAATATTCTAAAGCCGCAGGCAGCACTAAGTCCGATTCCAATTAATATTCCAAGATATGTTTCCGGCATATTTATCTTCAACAATAATAACTATTAAAAAATGAAGTTGTTAACAATTTATATATAATCATTAAATATATAAGGTACAGCTAAGACTCTTGAAATAAAAACTATTGCTTGTTATAAATAAGCATGGGAAATTCTGTTTCAGGAAGGGGTAAAGTGGTTGACTGGTCCGCAGCATTATGGGCGGGAATAGTTTCCGGAATAGTATTTTATATACTTAATATTTTTCTTATTCCCTTTGTGTATGGTGGAAACAGTGCGACGATTATAAGATATCTCGCTTCCCCGATTCTCGGTGAATCAATTCTACCACCCCCAGCCTCATTGAATATTCAGTCGTTATTAATATCCATAATCTGTACAATCGTACTTTCTATAGTATTTACCTTTGTTGTTTCCTATGTCCTCCACCAGGGTGGAATAATATTGGGTATTGTTGGCGGAGCTTTATTTGGCCTAGCGCTGTATTTCATAAATTTTAATACATTAACTTTGCTTGTTCCCTGGTTATATGCCCTCAGTAGCCCGCTTATGATGCTAAATCATGTAATTTTTGGAATACTTGCTGGTGGACTTTACGAGACATTAGAAGTTGAAGAGTATGAATTATGGGAGAATCAATAGTTTAAAATGAGACGCAGAAGAAAAGGAATGCCACTAAATTACAGCCCAAGAAGAATGAGATCCCGCAGTGGTGGGAAGGCGAGGCTCCTTATAGGTTTAGTTGTAGCCGTATTTGCACTTCTCTCTTACTGTTCATCAAAGGAGTTTAACCCGGTAACAGGTGAAGACCAGTATGTGAGTATTACTCCCAGGCAAGAGATAGCCCTGGGATTGCAATCAACGCCACAGATGATTAAACAGTACGGTGGACTTTACCCTGACAAACAACTGCAGGACTACTTGGATGATGTTGGAAACAAACTTTTAAGAAATAAGCAGATACAGGAAACCCCATGGGATTTTGAATTTCACCTGCTTGCTGACCCAAATACTATTAATGCATTTGCTCTTCCCGGTGGTCAGGTTTTTATTACAGCTGCACTTTTTTCAAAATTAAAAACAGAAGGGCAACTTGCCGGTGTAATTGGCCACGAAATTGGGCATGTAGTTGCCAGACATTCAGCACAACGGATTGCCAAATCTCAATTAACTGAAGGTCTAACAGGTGCAGTTGTTGCAGCTTCTGGTACAGCAGGGTCAGCACAGATGGCAGCAATGGTTGGGCAAATAGTAAATATGAAATACGGCAGGGAAGATGAGCTACAGTCCGATGAAATCGGAGTACTTCTAATGTCTGAAGCAGGATATGATCCGCGTTCCATGAAAGGGGTAATGGAAATACTCGCGGAGTCCTCCAAAGGCAACAGGCAGCCGGAATTCTTCAGCACACACCCCAATCCCGAAAACCGTATCCAGAAAATTCTTAATGCCATAAACAAGATATTTCCAAATGGTGTACCAAACGGCCTTACTCCTTAATGGTTGTATTTTCTATAATTTCACTTTAAACAAATTTTAATTATTGCTATACTCAAACAATAGTAATACCAAATTATGTTAGACAGGGAGAAAGTAAATGGCAGAATTAAATGAAAAACAGATAAAGATGTGTGAAGAGAGTGAAATTGATTTTTCAGATTTAAAAGCACTGTTCCTTAACTGTACACTTAAAAAATCGCCTGAAGTATCTCATACCCAGGGGTTAATAGACATTTCGAAAGCAATTATGGAAAAGAACAGAATATCCGTAGATGTCATAAGACCCATAGACCACGATATTGCCTTCGGTGTTTGGGGAGATATGAAGGAGCATGGTTGGGATAAAGACGATTGGCCGGAAATTTATAAAAAAGTTGTTGATTCCGAAATACTGGTAATTACTTCCCCAATTTGGCTGGGTGAAAAATCTTCAGTATGTACACAAACAATTGAAAGACTCTACTCAACTTCCGGTGATCTTAATGATGCAGGTCAGTATGCTTACTATGGTAGAGTAGGCGGGTGCCTTATTACAGGAAATGAAGACGGGGCCAAACACTGTTCGATGAATATACTTTATTCCCTTCAGCATCTGGGCTACGTTATACCGCCTCAGGCTGATGCCGGGTGGCTCGGGGAAGCCGGGCCAGGGCCGTCCTATCTTGACAAGGGTTCAGGAGGTCCTGAAAATGATTTTACAAACAGGAATACAACCTTTATGACTTGGAATCTTATACATTTGGCACGGATGATAAAAGATGCAGGAGGAATTCCTGCACATGGGAACCAGCGTTCAGAATGGGATGCCGGATGCCGATTCGATCATCCTAATCCTATGTACAGATAAAGTTTTGGCATTATTGAAATTATAGGAGGGAGTTATGTCAGACTCGATTCATAATAAGCGTTTTCCGGGGGAAAGTGATGAATACAGAGAAGCACGGAATAAATTACTAAAAGCTGAAATCGAGCTTAGAGACAAGATTGAAAATGTTGCCAGGCTCAGGCGTCAGCTCCCAATAGGGGGAAAAGTAAAAGAAGATTATGTGTTTGAGGAAATTATTGATGGCAAGATAAAGGAAGTAAAACTCTCACAATTATTTAAAGCTGACAAAGACACATTAATTATTTACAGCTTTATGTATGGGCCAAAGATGGGAAACCCCTGCCCGGCCTGTACAGCAATTATTGATGGTTTTAACGGGTTTATACATCATCTTGAACAACGTATTAACTTTGCCGTTATAGCCAAATCTCCGATAAAACGAATAACAGATTTTGCTGATTCAAGGAAATGGAGTGGTCTTCAACTTCTTTCATCTGAGAAAAACAGTTTTAATTCAGACTATTTTGCCGAGACAGAGGAAGGATCGCAGATGCCAATGTGTGATGTTTTTGTAAAAAAAGAAGACGGAATTTATCATTTTTGGGGCTCAGAACTCTTATATTCTCCGGTAGAAGGGCACCCCAGACATATGGACCTTATGTGGCCAATCTGGAACTTTCTTGACCTTACTCCAGGGGGTAGGGGAACAGACTGGCATACAAAGCTCTCTTATGATTAAAGTATTATTAATTTAAAAGCTACAGACAGATCATTGAAGTATATAGTGCCGATATAATATAATGTATTGGTGTACATAGAATATTAAGTGACTTTCATGTTTCTGAGGGTAGATTATATTGCAGAGTAAAAATTCAATCCAAAAACCTTTTTTTCTGTATAAGCAAAGAGTATCACGGGTCTTGAATTGAGCTGTATTGTCATACATTTAATAAATCAATTATAATAATAGTGTTTTGCAAAGCATAATATACCTTCAGCAGAGTAATCCATATCTTTTTCCCATACTGCTCCTTCTGGCAATTATAGGAATTGCTATACTTGCAATCTACTCAATCAGGAAAAGTAACCTTGTGAAATTGTTGAGTTCCGATCTGCTGAATAATGTGCATACATTTAAGGAATTGGAAGAGAAGGTAGAAACACAGGGTAGCCAGCTTAATATAAACAGGGAAAGCGTATTAGAGCTTACCGCGGATAAAAAAGGGCTCGAAACTTTGTTAATTGAAAAGGATAAATCTATTGTGTCCATTGAAACCCAGCTTAGTGAAGTAAAATCCGAGAACTACGAACTACAGTCTAATATCCTTAGCAAGGAAAAGCTCGTAAGCGAGCTAAGCACAACCATTGACAAAGACCGTGAAGCGAACATCCAGAAACTTCAAATACTTGAAGATGCCAAGGAAAAACTTTCTTTAGAGTTCCAGAACCTTGGAAACAAAATATTTGAAGACAAAAGTAAGAAATTCACAATTCAGAATAAAGAAAATCTTGAAAACGTTCTTAATCCTCTCAAGGAACAGATTAAGGATTTCGATAAAAAAGTTTCCGATACATATGAAAAGGAAACAAAAGAAAGAGTCTCTCTTGTAAACCAGATTGAACAACTTAAAAACCTAAATGAAAAAATAAGCCAGGATGCAGTTAATTTGGCCAATGCCCTCAAAACGGAAACCAAGACTCAGGGTACCTGGGGTGAGTTTGTATTAGAGAAGGTTCTAGAGATTTCCGGCCTTGAAAAAGGAAGAGAATTTGAGACTCAGGAAACCTTCCGAGATGAAGATGGCCGGATGCAGAGGCCGGATGTTGTAGTCCACCTTCCGGACGGGAAAGACGTTGTAATCGACTCTAAGGTTTCATTAACTTCTTATGAAAGGTACAGTTCCAGTGAAGATGAAAGAGAAAAAGGTGATGCTCTTAGTGCCCATGTTCTGTCAATCCAGAACCATATTAAAGAACTCGGCAATAAAAAGTATGAAGAACTAAAGCAGATCAATACCCTTAATTACATTCTTATGTTTCTTCCTATTGAAGCGGCCTACCTTGTAGCAATTGAAGCTGATAAGGAACTTTTACGAAAAGCATTTGAAAAAAATATTATTATTGTTTGCCCTTCTACACTTCTTTCCACATTAAGGACTATTCAAAGTATCTGGCAGTTTGAACACCAGAATAAGAATGCACAGAAAATTGCTGATGAGGCCGGAAAGATGTATGACAGACTCGTTGATTTTACGGTACACCTGGAAAACATTGGCAACAGGCTTTCCCAGGCATCAATTTCCTATGAGTCTGCTATGAAAACACTTTCGACAGGAAAAGGTAATGTTGTTAAGAAAGCTGAAGATCTTAGAAAACTTGGTATAAAAAATAAGAAATCCATCTCAAATGAATTGACGGATAATGAAGAAACTACAATACCGGAAGAGTCAGATCAAAACCCACCTTTGAAATTTCCTTACCAGACTTAAAGCTTTATTAGTATCAAGAACAATATTGATACTATTGCCCCTGACAATTGTAAGCCGTCAAAAAATATTACTTCATAATCTTCATCATCCATATAATTTGTTAACGCCATAGTTGAAAAAAATGCAAGTGGAATAATACTGAGGTAGTTTCCCCTGAGTAGCAGAACAATTACTAATACAAGCAGCGACAGATACAACATGTACCTGACATAACTCATTGCGTAGAACTTATACCTAAATGAAGACGTATATGCATTAAAAAACAATAAAATGCCTATTAATATTGCTAAAAGGACTACATCATTTTGTTTCCCGGCCATATATGCCGGGAGATATACTGTCACGATTAACCATGACAGCGTAATATATATAGCAGAGATGATAGGATTGCTTTTTATTCTCCTGTGAAGCAACCCCAAAATAAAAGGGATAAAAATTATGTATAAAATTTTGAATCCAAGGAAATAAATTATTAATATTGATACAAAAACTGAAATACCCGTAATAAGATAAATCATAGCTTTATTACTTTTAATAAAACTTACTCGTCTGGGGTTTGTAGACTGGTCGGAGCCAATGTCCATTAAATGATCCATATTATAAATAACAAGTGTCCCGAAGAAGATTAAAACAAGTAAAATGTAGTTAATACCGGAGTTGAGGAACAAAAAGGTGTAAATTGCAAGGGATGCTGCCAGCATTGCGGCAATTGTTCCGGTATAGGCAAGGAATTCAATCAGTCTGATAATCATAGAAAGATAATAACAAATTATTAGAGAGTAAAAAGTAAGGAGATAAGTAATGGAAAAAGATCACAGTCATTTGGATTTTGCTGTAAATATACTGGGAAAACTCGGTTTACCCCTGATTTCTGCTACACTTGCCGGCTGTATTATAATTGATAAAGTCATACCAGTTCATATACTTTTGATATTTACTGGTGTGGTTCTGATAATATTTGAGCATTGGTATACAGACCACAGAGGATAAATAACCTTAAAAAACTTATTAATTTAAAAGACAAACTTCATTTAAAACTCCAAATGGGTTTATACTGATATTTATGTAACTTCTTCATTCCAAAATTGAATTATGCTAGAGTTCTAGCAGGCATAATTCCACGTGGAAATGAATTCAATTGCGTTTATTTCCATCTATTAATTTTAATGAAAATATTTAGTATAAATATAAGGGGGTTTTAAATGGAACACAGACATGACCACACAAATTTTTTAGTTGATCTATTGGGCAGGCTTGGCCCGCCAATATTTGCTGCGACACTGTTAGGGTGCCTTCTTGAAGACAGATTGGTTCCAAGTCATTTAATTATTATGGGAATCGGTGTGATCTTTATTGCTTTTCACCACTGGTATAATTTTCATAGAATTCAAAAAAGTTAATTAATCCAGATGTCTTATACTTACAAGTTGATATTGATTCTTAATGTATTTCTTATTTTTCTTTGTTCAAATGCTTCATTCGCGGAGACTGATAAGAGGGTGTTTCACCACTCTTTACATTCATTTAACCCAAAAGAAGTATCAATTCTGTTTGATTTTACTGACTTAAACCGAATGTCGCATCCCATGAAAGTATGGGACGGGTTATGGATAAAAATAAATAACATTAAAAATTTGAAGGTAAAAGAAGGGGTTTTTGCATACAACGTCCAGTTTGCTTCTGATGCAAAATTTAAGAATATTCTGATACCTGTTAACCAGCCTGGTCATGGAATTACTTCCAACAGCATAGCGGCATACCATTTTAGAAATGCAGATAATTCAGGAACGAATGAAGCAGGCCCGCTAAATGTTAATGCACCCCAGGAAACCAGGTTAATAAAGTATAAAGGTTTTGATGCACTGATTAGGATTTTAAATTTTGAGATCATAGGTATTAATAAAAAGGAATTTGTACCAGCATTCGCCGGTATAGAATTTATGATTATTGTAAATAAAAATAATTAAGTTACTTCAGTGAGTTATATGGTTTAGTTAATGTAAAATCAAGATAACATTATTGTAAAGTTTAAGTATTTCTCCTAAACGTTATATATAAATTGATATTATCTTCACAGTAACATTTTTGTAAGTTCTTCAATCAGAATTCTAATTATGTTAAAGTTGTTCTAATATGTCGCCACTTACTTTTGCAGTTATTGCAATTTTTGTACTCGCATACGGGCTTGTCTCAAAACGGCTCGAAAAAACAGTAATATCAGCCCCGATTGTATTTGTCCTTTTTGGTGTTTTGTTGTGTGACAGGGTAACAGGGCTGATATCTTCAGGCGACCATGTATTTATTGAAATTGTTGCAAATCTTACTCTGATACTTGTTTTATTTATAGATGCATCCAGGATTGACCTCAAACTACTTCGAAAAGAGGGGGACCTTCCTTTAGCCCTGCTTGCAATTGGCCTTCCCCTGACAATAATATTTGGCATTGGCGCAGCCTTGATCTTATTTGCCGGCCTTCCAATCTGGGAAGCGGCAATACTTGCAACTATACTTGCACCCACTGATGCTGCACTTGCACAGGCAGTCATAAATTCTGAAAAGGTGCCGGTTTGTATAAGGCAGGCTCTAAATGTAGAAAGCGGCCTTAATGATGGAATCTGCCTGCCTATATTACTACTATTTATATCTCTTGCCATATCGTCCGAAGCCGGCCAGAGCGCTTCATACTGGATTAGTTTTACATCCAAACAGCTTATACTTGGTCCGGTAGTTGGTGCACTGGTGGGATATATTGGTGCAAAACTTATAACGCTTGCTGTAGAAAAAGAGTGGATGTCCTGCGAATTTGAAAAACTTTCAGGACTCGCACTCCCCCTTATAGCTTTTTACCTGGCTGAACCATTAGAAGGCAACGGTTTTATGGCAGCATTTTTTGCAGGTTTAATTTTTGGTAATTTTGCAAGAAAGGTAGCAAAACCCGTGCATGAGTTTGGAGAAGCAGAGGGTTCCTTACTTATTTTATTAACTTTTATTTTATTTGGGGCTATTATGGTTCCAAAAGCAGTTGAGCAGTTAAATATAGAAGTAGCAGTTTATGCTTTATTGAGTCTCACGGTAATAAGGATGCTTCCGGTAGCTATAAGTGTTGCGGGGAAAGGTGTTCTCACTTCAACAACAATTTTTATGGGGTGGTTCGGACCAAGGGGTGCAGCATCAATCCTGTATGTATTGATAATCCTAAAAGAAGATATGCTTACTCATGGTGAGCTGATTTTTAATGTTGCTGTTATTACAATATTACTAAGTGTTCTTCTTCATGGAGTGTCTTCAGTGCCCGGGGTGAAGGCTTATGCTAAAAGCCTTGAAGGTGAATCACCTGAAATTACAGAAAAAATGAAAAATGTATCCGAAATGCCTACAAGAGTATTATAATTATCTCAAGGACATAAGGATGTATAAATTTATTTTTTCAAATAAAACTTCACATACCGACCTTGGACTTTTTGTATTAAGGGCAGGGATAGGTCTCACTATGATGATATTTCATGGCCTGCCAAAGATCAGGGGAGGGCCTGAACTATGGGCCAATATCGGAACTGACATGTCAGTTGTCGGCATAAACTTTTTACCTGTATTCTGGGGATTTATGGCTGGGTTTGCCGAGTTCTTCTGTTCATTACTTTTAATTATCGGAATACTTTTCAGGCCTGCAGCATTTTTACTGGCAATTACGATGATTATTGCTATTCTCAAACATCTTAATATTCCTGAAGGAAGCCCGGGTGCAGGGTGGATAGGAGCATCTCATGCCCTTGAACTGCTGATAATCTATGTTGCCCTTATTCTTACGGGTCCCGGGAAGTATAAAGTATAATAATCTGATGTACTTTGATGCTGAGATAAGAAATAATCCTGACTTTAGTCTGGATCTTGCCGAGCAAACTAAAAAGTCCGAACAATTAGAACCAAGATTCAATGTAATATTGCTGGATGACAATGATCATACTTACGAATATGTAATTGAAATGCTCATAAATATATGCGGCCATACTAAAAAATTATCGTATGAGATGGCATGTGAAGTGGATTTCTTAGGGAGAGTTATTGTATATACCGGAGATAAAAAGTCCGCTGAAGAAAAGAGGGATGGTATACTGTCCTATGGTCCAGACTGGAGACTCGAAAGAAGTACCGGCCCAATGAAAACACGGCTTGAAATTGTTGACTGATTATACTTACGATACGGTTATTTTATGTAAAAGAACATATTTTCTTTATAACTTTTTCAGGGACTTTCCCTGTTGTAATTTTTTGAAGTATCCATTTTTCTGTATCAAGTGAAATGTTTTTGGCATTATTTTCCTTTCCACAGGAAAAAGTAAATTGGGATAATATTATTAAAATAAGTGCAAAGCTATATATCATTTTTGTGTTAACTGAGATTAGATTTTAGTACTCTCAAGAAATTAGCACCCATAATTTTTTTCACTCTTTCCTCATTATATCCCTTTTCCAGAAAATACTTAGTAACTAAAGGTAAGTTGGATATATGCCTTATTTCTTTTGGAAATTCTTCTATCTTTCCGCCATCAAGATCAGTGCCGATCCCAACATGGTCTTCTCCACAAAGATTGATTATATAGTCTGTATGTTTAAATATATCTTCAAGTGTAGGTGTGTTTTTACCTGTTTTCAAAAAAGTGTTATAAAACACAATCCCAATTACACCGCCTCTTTCGGAAATAGCCAGTAGCTGATCATCATAAAGATTTCTAGGATGATCGGTTAGTGTTCGTGAATTTGAGTGTGTAGCAATAGGTATTAGGTTGGTAATATCAATTGCATCCCAAAAACATTTTTCATTTAGGTGTGAGAGGTCAAGTGTAATCCCAAAATTGTTCATTTCCTCAATTAATTTCTTGCCTGCATTAGAAAGTGCAGAATCTGTATTATGGCCTGAGGCATATTTGTTTTTGTTGTTCCATGCAGGACCAAGTATCCTGAGTCCCTTGTCAAAATAAAATTTCAGGTCCTTTAATTCTTCAATTGGGTCAGCCCCTTCCATAAGTGTTATAAAGCCAATCTTTTTATTTGTAATCAGTTGGTCAAGGTCATGGTTGTTTTGTATTCTGGTAACGTCGTTACTATTTTTAACAAATATATTTTCATAGACATATACCTGGGCTTTTGCCTTTTCAACTGTCTTATCCGGCCTGTGTTTTGGGTGTACAAATATAGTATTAAATACAAGCCTTATTCCTGCTTGATTGAGCCCGGGAAGTGTAATCATGCAGGGGATATGTGGATTTGCGAAGTCTCTTTCAAAGTAATCAATATGAAAGGCAATGTCTTCGTGAGCATCAACTATAAAAAGATCATCCATTTATCAAGTACCACCTCTATAATATCCTGCGCTGGCAAATGTCACTACCGACCCAGTATCTTCTTCAAGAGCGTTATCATAATCAAGTATAGTCCCGTATGAAGCATCGGTTATTTTTAACATGCTGTAGATTGAGGATAGCCCGCAAATTTTTCTTTTATCTTTTTCTTCTTCTACTGACCTGTAAAAACCTTCTGCATCAATTTGTTCGGTAAATTCGAGAGATATAGTATCCCTGCTTCTAATCCATGAAAGTGTTTTTTCATCAACCTGGTTCTTGTCGCCGAATTTTGGGCCAACATGTGCAAGATCCACACCGGCAATTACAAGAGCAGAGTCTCCGTAACTATCTATGATATTTTTTAATTCTGTCAGAAATGTTGATATCTTATTGTCTTCAAAAGGTGAAGACCCATTCCCCACAAACTGGTGAAATGAGTTGCAAAGGATTGGGATGATTTTAAATTCCCTTTCTTTAAGAATATGCTGGAGAAAAACAACTTGAAACTCAATGGAATGTTCGGTCCTGTGAAATATTTCTCCTTCATAAAGATCCCAATCACATTTATCTTCAAGCCTGTTTAAAAATTCGTTATCGGTATCAACAGTTCCTAAAGGTGTGGAAAAAGGTTTCCGAGTAAGAATAAAAGGATTTTTGTTCTGTGCATAATGAGTAGTTCCAAAGATTAGATAGGTGTCTGCATTTGTTTTACTCAAAATCTCTCTATATGCAACTGCATAAGAGGTGCCGCCTCTATTGAAATCGATATGGGGTGATACAAGCCCCCTTAATACTTCATTCTTATTTTTTATAGGTAATTTTTCTCTGGCTTTTACGAAGTATTCATTTAACAGATTGTTTAATTTATCTTTATTCTCGGGATAAGATAGCCCAGAGAGATAAGCCTTCCTGGTTTCTGAGTTAAAGAAATTGCTTTCTATCAGCTTATTATGGTTTAAATAATTTTCATTTTCCAGGAGCAGTGAACCATCTAGTGTATTTACAAGTGAATCTATATCAGATTTAACAATTTGTTTGTCATATTTTTTTTTAAAGGTGGTAATTATGGAATCTATACTGTTGTTACCATCAAAGAAAGTCATTAGATAAAGGGCAAGTTCAGATACCATTAATGGGGGATTGTCGCTATTTTGAGGGTCTCTTATACAATACATTTTTCTTCCATCTTCTTCTACGGGAAATGCATCGACAGCAATTAACTTTGGGTAATCCATCATATTTATTTTCCTTTTGTTTTTCCCCAACCCCCACCTCCGGGGGATTCAATTCTTAAGATGTTGCCTGGTTTAACTAAAAATGATGTTTTAGCAGGTAATTGTTTTTTACCTTCTTCATTAATAAAGAGATTGATACCTTTTTTACCGGCTCCCCCACCATTAATTCCATATGGTGAATAATTTCTTCTTTCTGATATAATGGTAGCTTCAGCTTCTGTTAAGAACTTAAATTCCCTAATTATTCCGTTTCCACCATTAAATTCACCTTTTCCGCCTGAGTCTTTCCTTATTGAATAAGAATTTATCATAATAGGAAGTTCTCTCTCCAGTGCTTCAATGGGAGTATTTAATGTATTTGTCATATGGGTCTGTATGGCATTAATGCCATTTTTACCAAACCTGCCTCCCATCCCGCCGCCAATAGTTTCATAATATGCAAAAGCAGAATTGGTCCTTGGGTTAATACCACCAAATGTAACATTACTCATTGTACCGGAACTTGCAGCCTGGGTTTGTTGGGGAATTATTTGAGATAAAGCTCCTAAGACCGTATCAACTATTCTTTGCGAAGTTTCTACGTTTCCACCAACAACTGCTGAAGGATATTTTGCATTTAATATTGAGTTTTCATCTGTAATTATTTTTATAACATTTAAAGGTCCCGAGTTAAGAGGGATATCTTTTGCAAGGCACTGAAATACATAGAGCACAGCAGAGGTTGTTACACTAAAGGGAGCATTGAGGCATCCCTTAACCATAGGTGAACTGCCACTAAAATCAACCACTACTTCTTCTCCTTGTATTTTTATTGCTACTCGGATTTCAATGTCTTTGGTACCCTGGCCGTCATCATCTAAGTAGTCGATAAATTCGTATTTACCGTCCTGGATATCAAAGATAACTGCTCGCATGATTCTTTCGCTGTATTTAAGTAATTCATTTGAAGCATTAGAAATTTCTTTTATACCATATTTCTTAACAATTTCTTTTAACCTTTTAGCACCAACATCCAGGCAGGCAATCTGTGCTTTGAAATCACCTTCTCTTTCTTCTGGATTTCTAGTTGCATTCAGAATTTTGTCCATGAGCTGACTGTTGAATGAGCCTTTTTTATAAAGGTATGATGGAGGAATAATTATTCCTTCCTGGTTAATTGAAGTTGAAAGCGGCATAGACCCCGGTGTTTCGCCACCAATGTCTGCATGATGAGCTCTGGAAACTGTAAAAAATTCTAGCTTGTTATTAATGAATACCGGTTTAATACAAGTGATGTCCGGCAGGTGAGTACCACCTTGAAAAGGATCATTTAAAACGAAGATATCCCCATCATTCATTTCCATTTCTGTAATTGCTTCTACAGAAAAAGACATGGAACCAAGGTGTACAGGGATATGTGCTGCCTGAGCTATCATATCACCTGAAACGTTAAATACTGCGCACGAAAGGTCTCGTCGCTCCTTAATGTTAGGTGAATATGCAGACCTTATAAGAACATTGCCCATTTCTTCGGCAACGGTACTAAGTACATTGTTAAATATTTCCAGCTCAAAATTGTCTACGCTCATATGGTTAAAAATCCGTGTTTATAATTTTTAAGTATTTTAAATAGAAATACCTGATAAATGAAATTTATTTTGTTGTATAAAAACTGATATAATAAAAAACTAAATATAAAAAATAAAGTTTAGTATAAGAGGAAGATAAAAATGAACAGTGGCAAATATGTTTGTACAGTAATATTAATTGGACTAATTATCTCATGTGCTCCAAAACAGAATGGATCCGTACTACCAATAAGTAGTAAAGAAATTCTTAAAACAACTACTTCCTGGGATGGTGACCCGATAAAATATCCTGAAGGTGAACCTGAAATTACCGGGCTAATAATAGAGGCCCAGGAAGATGTTGAAATTGGGTTTCATTGTCACCCAGTACCAAATATTGCGTATATGCTTGAGGGTGAAATAGAGGTTGAATTGTTTGATGGTCAAAAGCATATATTCAAAAAAGGTGATGCATTTGAAGAGGTGATTAACACTTGGCATAAGGGGAAAGTGCTAAAAGGCCCTGCTAAAATTCTTGTGTATTATGTGGGTGAGGTTGATATGCCAATTACAATAAAACCTCAGACAAATGACCTTCTTAATGAAAAATGTATTGAGTAGTTTTTGGAATTATTCTAAGAAATACTATCCAAGGGCTTCCTGCATTTTAATGCCAAGTTCTGCAGGACTCTGGCATGTAGTAACACCAGCTTCTTTTAGAGCTGCAAATTTATCTTCTGCGCTTCCCGAACTTCCTGAAATAATAGCACCTGCATGACCCATTCTTTTGCCCTTTGGAGCTGTTGCTCCTGCGATAAATGCGGCTACAGGTTTTGAAACTTTGTCATTAATAAATTCCGCTGCTTCTTCTTCGTCGCTACCGCCGATTTCACCAATCAGGACGACGCCGTCAGTGTCCGGGTCATTCTGAAAAAGTGCAAGAGCATCTATAAATGTGGTTCCAATAACAGGGTCTCCGCCAATACCAAGGCAGGTTGACTGGCCTATTCCAAGCTCGGAAAGCTGCCATACAGCTTCATAAGTCAGTGTACCGCTTCTTGAGATAATTCCGATCCTGCCGGGGGTATGAATATAAGCAGGCATTATGCCAACTTTGGCTTCACCCGGTGTTATAACTCCCGGACAGTTAGGGCCAACAAGCTTTGAAGCCGAGGTGCTTAATGCATCTTTAGCTTTTACTATATCAAGTGTTGGGATTCCTTCAGTAATACAGATAATAAGTTCGATATTTGCATATGCAGCTTCAAGGATTGAATCAAGTGCAAATGCAGCTGGTACAAAAATAAGGGTTGTGTTAGCTCCTGTTTCGGATGCAGCTTCTTCTACCGTATCATATACCGGGAAACCATCAACCTCACTGCCGCCTTTCCCTGGAGTAACTCCCCCAACAACCTGGGTACCGTAGTCTCTGCACTGTTGTGCATGAAAAAGTCCCTGGCTTCCTGTAATTCCCTGCACTATAACTTTAGAATCCTTGTTGACTAAAATGCTCATATTTATTGTTACTCCTGGTATATATTACTAATGTGGGAAGCAGAATAATAACATAGAAATATATGTATTCAACTTTATAAATTACTCAATGTTTTGTATTTGTTCCCTAATCTTTTCAAGCTCTGATCTTAGTGAAATTATATGATGTGATATATTCGCATCCTTTGATTTTGCAGAAATTGTGCCTGATTCCCTGTTCATTTCCTGGATTAGGAAATCCAGTTCTTTTCCAACTGGGAGTTTACTGTTAGTGGTTTCAATAAATTTTTCAAAATGCGCGTCAAGTCGCACTAGTTCTTCAGTAATGTCACTCCTCTCGGCGAGGATTGCTACTTCTTGGTAAAGTCTTGCCTCATCTATATTCTTATCATCTAGTAGGGTTTCTATTCTTTCCTTTAATTTTTTTGAAGCTTCTTTTGAAAAGTTTTTTCTTCTCTTTCTAATAATAGTGACTAATTTCTTAGAGTTATTTATTCTCTTAAGAAGATCAGTACTTAATTTATTTCCTTCGATTGCCCGGCTCTTTTCAAGTTTTTTTAACGTATCATTAAGTACCTTTTTAATATTACCAATAGTCGTTTTTGAAATGGATTTTTTTGTTTCTCCGTTATAAAGTTCTTTAAACATCAAAATGTGATTTAGGCTAATATCATCTTTTATTCCAAGTTCACGCATAAATTTTTTGATGCTGGTGAGGTAGTTCTTACCCGCCTCATTATTAAACTTTATAATTCGGTTACTGTTGTCTTCTATATTTATTGATAATTTGACTTTCCCCCGAGATATCTGTTTTTTTGAAATCTCCATAAATTCGGCTTCAAGTGAATTTAACTGTTCAGGTATTTGGAATTTTACATCAAGAAATCTGTGATTTTCACTTCTTGCTTCTATTGTTATCTTTCCTTCTTTAAGGGTAGATGTACTGCTTGCAAATCCTGTCATACTTTTCATTAGTATTTTCCTTCTTTTAGTTTTTCTGTATAAATTTTTCTAAGATTATAGAATACACCAAGCATATCTTCAGACTTATAGTCAGGGTATGTCCACTCTAGGCCCCTGAAACTATTTTGCTGATATACAAGTGTAAGATCAGCATATACTCCTTTTCCAAGATAGGGCCTGTGATAAAACCCCTTTCCTGTTGCTAAAATAAGATGTTCACCGGATATGTAGCCTGGGTCTATGTTGAGGGTTCTCCTTTCCTCAAAGGAAAATTGTTCTTCCAATGAGTTGGTAAAAATTTTTATCTCAACAAGTTTATCCCTTTCAATAAGATTTTGAAAGCCTATTACCTTTCTGCTTAGATTTTCTCCCATCTCTTTTTTGTAGTATTCTGAATGATTAAATTTTAATATCTTACTTTTTAATGATATAGGTCCATAGTTATTTTCAAGTTTATTAATACATGTTTTCAATTCTGAAGATTCACTGTATATGAATGCTATGAATAACTTCACTGGCGGAGGTTTAGTAAGATTGCTCATTTCAGGGTCTTGTGTGTAAATAATAAATGAACTTTAATTCTTGATATTTAATACTTAACTCCTTATTCTATACCAGAGTTTAAACGTCTTGTATAAAAAAAATCTAGCTATGAAAAATTTAATTTTATTATTTCTTCTATTTGTACCTGTTGCTTTGATATCCTGTGTGCCAAAACAGCCACAGAAAACATCAAATGTACCCCAAATTGCTAAAACAGATGTATCGGCAACTGATGTTGTTAAAATTTTTCTCGAGTCTATTAAAACAGATGATTTTGGTAAAGCTTATGACCAGATATATATTATAAGTTCAGACAAGGAAGGTTATATCAGCCGTATGCAGTTATTGTTAGAAGAAAGGAAGGTAAGGCTCGTAAATTATAAAATACTTGCAACGCAGTTATTTAGAAGCACTGCGATAGTAGTTGCCGAACTTGAGACACAAATTACCCTTGAAGATGGAATAGAAAAGAAATTCACTAGGAATAAGTATGATCTCAAACTTTTTGAGAATGAGTGGAAGATTACCAAAGATACTTGTATTGAAAACTGTACATAATTTACTCTTATAAAAATGATTAAAGTAATAATAGTAGGTGTTGACGGCAAGATGGGTAGGAGTATCTATGCAGCTCTTAACAATGACGAAGAAATTAGTATTGTCGGTGCTACCGAGTTGCCCGGTCATCAGTTTGTAGGGAAAGACCTTGGTGAAGTTATGGGTTTTGAAAGAAGCTGTGTTGACGTTTCCGATGATATTTATACGGTTACAGGTGATTCTGATATTATTGTTGATTTTACTGCTCCTGAGTCCACAATGTCGAATGCCGAGTATGCTTCAAAAAAAAATAAATCAATTATAATTGGTACAACAGGATTTTCCGCAGACCAGAAAAGTACACTCAATAAAATTTTGGAATCAGTTCCTTCTGTGATAGCTCCTAATATGAGTATCGGGGTTAACCTTTTATTTGAATTGTCAAAAAATGTTTCTAAAATCCTTGGAGATGAGTTTGATGTGGAGATTGTTGAAGCTCATCACCGGAACAAGGTTGATTCTCCCAGTGGTACTGCTCTAGGCCTTGCTGAAGCTGTGGCCGAAGGATTAGAGGTAAATCTGAAAGAAAATGCTGTTTTTGAAAGACACGGAAATATTGGGAAACGAAAAGATAATGAGATCGGGATCCAGACTATAAGGGGAGGAGACGTTGTTGGTGATCATACTGTAATGTTTCTAGGTAATGGTGAAAGAATTGAACTTACACACAAAGCCCTTAACCGTGACAATTTTTCCAAAGGAGTTCTTAGGGCGGTAAAATGGTTGCCTGGCAAATCTCCTGGTATTTATTCCATGAAAGATGTGTTGGGATTTTAAAAAATCTGATATCCAGCTTTCCAAATTTTCAGAAAATATAATGTTTGCTTTCCAGCTTAAAGAAAAAGATAACAATACCAAAGCAAGATGTGGGCAAATTTCTACTGTCCATGGAACTGTCGAGACACCGGCATTTATGCCAGTAGGCACGCAGGCGACTGTAAAAACAATGACTCCTGCTGACCTTGAAGGTATGGGTTTTCAGATGATTATAGTCAATGCCTATCATCTTTACCTTAGGCCAGGTCACGAACTTGTAAAAAAATTAGGGGGACTTCAGAAATTTATGGGCTGGAATAAACCCGTCGCAACCGATAGCGGTGGTTTTCAGGTGCTCAGCCTTGCAAAAACACGAAAGATTCTTGAGAATGGTATATCATTTCAATCACATCTTGATGGCAGTTCTCATCTTCTTACCCCGCAAAAAGCTGTAGATATTCAGGAATCCCTTAATTCTGATATTATGATGTGTCTTGATGAGTGTCCGCCCGTTGAAGCACCAAAGGAATACATAGAAAAAGCTGTCAATCTTACAACTAAATGGGCAAAAGAATGTAAAGCAAGTAAAACTGATAATATGAAAGCACTTTTTGGAATAATACAGGGCGGGATTTTTGAAGACTTACGCCAGAAATCAATGGATGGGTTAATGGAGCTGGATTTTGAAGGATATTCAATAGGTGGACTTGGCATAGGTGAAGAATCCGAGGAGACTTATAAAACTACTGAGTTTTGCCTCAACACATTGCCTGAGAATAAAGTGAGGTATTTAATGGGAATTGGTAAGCCAGCGGATATTGTAGAGGCAGTGGCAAAGGGAGTGGATTTGTTTGATTGTGTTATACCAACCAGGAATGCAAGAAATGGAAATGTCTTTACAAATAATGGAAAAATAGTTATAAAAAATGCTCAATATTCGGATGATAATTCACCGCTTGATGAGAATTGCGGATGCTATACTTGTCAGAATTTTTCCAGGGCTTACCTGAGACATATTTTTTTAGCAGGGGAGCTTTTATCTCACAGGCTTCTTACTCTTCATAATCTTTATTTTTATGCAATCCTTATGAAAAGAATAAGAGAATCTATTGTGCTGGGAGATTTTAATAAGTTAAAGCATGAAATATCAGCGAAGGAGAATACCAAACAATGAAATTTATAGTTGTATTAACACCGGTACTGATTTTTATTACATCATGTACACCCCCGGGAATGGGCGGTGCAGAGGGTGAAAGTGGATCACCGATAATTGCAGCATTACCCTTTGTACTTATTTTTGGACTTTTTTATTTATTAATACTCAGACCCCAGCAAAAACAATCGCGGAAAAAAGATAATATGATGAAGAGCATTAAACGGGGTGATAAAATAGTAACCGCTGGTGGAATTCACGGACGGGTTATTAATGCAGAAGAAGATCTTTTGACAATAGAAATATCCAAGGGAGTTAATATTCAAATATCCAGGGCTAATATTTCTGCATTAATTGACAACCAGGACAAAGCTGAGACCAAACAGAAAGGGGGAAAGCAGTAGAATGAGAAAAGTTTCCAGAGGATGGGTCTTAACAATTGTACTTGTTTCTTTAATGTCCCTGATTTTTCTTGCCCCAACTTTTGCCGGAGATAATCTTCCTTCATGGTGGTCAAAAGTTTTTCCAAGCAAAGGTATCAGGCTTGGCCTTGATTTGAAAGGCGGTATTTTCCTGTTGCTTGGTGTTCAGGTGGATGAATCTGTAGAGGTGGAATTAAACTCAATAAATGAGATCATAAGAAACGATTTAACAAAAAGCAGGGCGTTGGTTAAATCGTCTGATATTAATGGGAGCACACTTACTCTGAATTTCTATTCCAAGGAGGACCTTGATAAGGCCCTTACTGCTGCTAATGATAATTTCAGTAACGTTGCTTCAATTTCAGAAAAAGACCTTAGCCTGAATATAAGACTAAATTCCGACTATATTAAAGAACTAAAGAAAAACTCACTTTCACAGGTAAAACAGGTTATTGAGAACAGGGTAGCAGATTTTGGACTTGTAGAACCTTCTATACAGACTACAGGTGATGACAGAATTCTTATTCAGGTGCCTGGAGCTTCACAAACCGACAGGGAGAGGATTGTAGACCTGATCAGGAAGACTGCGGTTCTTGAATTCAAGATTGTAAATGATGCAGGAATTACAGAAGATATATTATTGCAGGGACAGGGAGTAAGTTCTAACGATGAACTTGCTGCCAAGAACCTTGAAATACACCCGGGTGAAACCGGAAACCAAAACGAAAACTTTTTCCTAACAGAAGATATTGCAAAAGTAACAGGAGAATCGATATCTGACGCAAGGATCTCTTTTGATAATTTTGGCCGTCCTGCAGTACTGTTTAGATTTAAAGGGGATGGTGCTACTAGCTTTGGCGATCTTACTGGTGAAAACATAGGGAACCGGCTTGCAATTGTTCTTGATGGAAATGTTAAATCAGCTCCGGTTGTAAATGATAAAATTACTTACGAAGGAACAATTACTGGTACTTTTACTCCTGAAGAAGCAAAAGATCTGGCGCTTGTTCTAAGGTCAGGATCTCTTCCAGTACCGGTTGCGGTTGAGCAGGAAAGGTCTGTAGGGCCTTCCCTCGGGCAGGATTCCATTGATAAGGGAAGACTTTCTATGATAGTCGGCGGAATACTTGTAATCTTATTTATGGCTTTTTTCTATAGACTACAGGGAATTGTTGCTGATATAGCACTTCTATTAAATATGCTTTTCATAATGGGATTTCTCTCTGCTTTTGGTGTTACTCTTACTCTTCCAGGTATAGCAGGACTCGTACTTACTCTTGGTATGGCTGTTGATGGAAATATTATTATTTTTGAAAGAATAAAAGAAGAACTGAATATTGGAAAATCCCCACTTGCTGCTATTGAGGCCGGATATTCCAGGTCATTATGGACAATTCTTGATGCGAATATAACAACGCTATTAACTGCTCTAATTCTCTTCTGGTTTGGAACTGGCCCGGTTAAAGGGTTTGCAGCAACATTATCGATTGGAATTATTTCAACTGTGTTCAGCAATGTTATCGTAGCACGTTTAATAACAAACTACTTTTACAGAGACAAGGAGATTTCAACTGTTAGTATTTAGTTGAATTGGAGGATAGATAAACTTTGGATATATTCAAATTAGATAAGACATACGATTTTATAAGTAAATTTCCAAACGCTGTTAAATTGTCAGTTGTTTTAATAGTTATTTCACTTGGCTCAATACTTTTGCATGGCGGTCCTAACTGGGGTGTGGAGTTTACAGGTGGAACTGAGCTCCAGGTAAAATTTCCTCAGGGGCCCGAAGTCAAGTTTATAAAGGCAAGCCTTGAAGGCCAGGGATATGAAGCTGAAGCTGTGCAGCAGTTTGGCCTTGCTTCTGACCACGAATATCTTATTTCATTTTCTCCTAAAGTAGTGAGTTTTGATCAAATTCAGGACTTTAAACAGAAATTAAATGAGGTTATTGCTACTACACCGGAATATGCGGGTGCTGAGATTCAAAGAATTGATTATATAGGCCCGAAAATTGGTAAAGAACTTGTACAAAAAGCAATTTTCTCAATATTACTCGCATGCATAGGAATCCTGATTTACCTTGTATTTCGTTTTGAGTTTGGATTTGCAATAGGGGCAGTTATTGCACTTTTCCATGATACAATTATAACCCTTGGAGCAATTTCGTTAACAAATAAGGAGTTTACACTGGCTATTGTTGCGGCTTTACTTACTGTAATAGGTTACTCTGTTAATGATACCATTGTTATCTTTGATAGAATCCGGGAAAACATGGCAAAATCCCTGCAAAAGAATTTCGGGGATGTAGTTAATGAAGGTATTTCCCAGACTTTATCCAGAACTATCCTTACTGGAGTAACAGTATTTATAGTACTTATACCTCTTTTCTTTCTAGGAGGTTCTGTTATTCATGATTTTGCTTTTACACTAATCGTTGGTGTGCTTATAGGTACATACTCATCCATCTTTGTTGCAAGTTCGTTTGTAGTTTACTGGAGGAAAAGAAAGTCGGCTAATGATAATAGCTAGGTAGAAATGGAAATATTTCTACTAATACTTTTTTTTCTGTTTTCTATTGCGGGCATTATGAGCCACTTTTTCGGACTGCCCGGTAACTGGTTAATTCTCGGAATTTCATTACTTCTGGCCTGGTCAGGCCATTTTGATAAAATAGAGCTTACTACATTAGTAATACTGCTAGTATTAACACTATTAGGAGAACTTATTGAGTTTTTACTTGGAATTATTGGTGCAAAAAAATACGAGGCTAGTAATAGGGCAATCGTAGGCTCAATAATATTTGGTATTATCGGTGCGATACTCGGAGCACCATTTTTTCTTGGTATTGGTTCAATTATTGGTGCATTTGCGGGAGCATTTGCAGGAGCAGTTTTATTTGAACTGTTTCAGGGTAAAAAAATACAACAAGCCGTTTCATCAGGCTGGGGGACACTGCTTGGCAGGGTAGGTGGCTCATTTGCAAAGATATTTATAGGTATAGTTATGGTGATAATTACACTTAGCAGTTATTTTAACAATTGATATTTTTCACGGATTTATTAGAATTTCAGACCTCGGAAGAGTAAAAAATGAAAGAGATACTAGAAGATGCCAAAAACGGAATTGCAGTTGACCTCAAAGGTGCCACAGATGAGAACGCAATTCTACAGATCAAATCTAAATATGTAGGAAAAAAAGGTGTTATAACTGAGCTGTTAAAGTCGATGCGTGACCTAACTCCCGAGGAGAGAAAAGAGATGGGTCAGGCTATAAACCTGGTTAAGACTGATATAGAAGTAAAGATTGAAGAAAAGCTTACCGAAATAAAGGAAGACATTAAGGCTAAATCACTAAGCCAGGAAGAGATTGATGTCACACTGCCTGGAAGGGGCCTTCCTCCAGGAGGGAAACATCCAGTTAACCGCGTAATGGATGAAATTGTTTACAACTTTGAACGGTTGGGTTTTAACGTAGCAGAGGGGCCCGAAGTCGAGCTAGATTATTATAATTTTGAAGCCCTGAATATTCCAAAGGACCATCCTGCTCGGGATATGCAGGATACATTCTATATCTCTGAAGATATTGTCCTTCGTACACACACTTCACCAGTACAGGTAAGGGTAATGCAGCAGCAATCACCTCCTGTAAAAATTATAGTCCCCGGTAAAGTATACAGGTGTGATAGTGATGTTTCCCATACACCGATGTTTCATCAGATAGAGGGGCTACTTGTAGACAAATTTGTTACGTTCGGAAATCTAAAATCAATAGTTACTCAGTTCACCAGACTTACTTTTGGTAAAAATACAAACGTAAGGTTCAGGCCGAGTTTTTTCCCTTTTACCGAACCAAGTGCAGAAGTTGACATCGAGTGTACGATCTGCAAGGGTAATGGATGTAGGGTATGTAAACAAACAGGATGGCTTGAAATTATGGGTTGTGGTATGGTTGATCCCGAAGTATTCAAGAGCGTTAATTATGATCCGGAAGTTTATACCGGGTTTGCTTTTGGCATGGGTGTTGAAAGGATAACAATGCTTAAATATGGGATAAATGATATAAGACTGTTCTTTGAGAATGATATCAGATTCTTAAAACAGTTCGTCTAAAGGGTTTGATTGTGAAATTTACTTATAACCTGATAAATTATGAAATAAATTCTTTTACATACAAATTTTTATTCTTATTATTTTTCTCCTTTATTCTACTCTCAGTTTCAGGTTGCCGCTCTGATGACAAGCTAACTAATTCAATAAAGATATCTGCCGGATACATAGATAATTTTAGTAAGCCTAATGGTATGTTTGATTACGAAGTTAATATGGCTACCGGAAAAGTGTCGGACAGAAATTATAATATTCTAAGGCACTCAGGAACAATATATGCACTTGCTAATTACTATATAGAATATAAGGACAGTAAATCCCTAAAAACTCTTAGACAGGCTACACACTACTTAAAAACATGCTGCGTAAAACCTGTTGAAGATAAAAAAGATATTCTCGGTATTTGGTCAATAAAATCAATTAATAAATCAATGCCGTCTAGTCAATTGAAACTGGGTGGTACAGGACTCGGTCTTGTTGCTTTACTTAGTATGGAGAAAATAAATCCTGGTACAACAGATACAGATATACTTAGAAAACTTGGCAACTTCATACTGTATTTACAAAAAGAAGATGGAAGTTTTTATTCAAAATATATTCCCTCCACAGTAGGTAGGGATGACAGTTGGACTTCTCTATACTATCCAGGTGAGGCTGCACTCGGACTTGTAATGCTTTATGAATATGATCCTCAGCCCAAATGGTTCGACCATGCGTTGAAAGCACTTATTTACTTGTCAGAATTAAGAAAGAATGAAAAAAATGTACCACCTGACCATTGGGCATTGCTTGCAACAGCAAAATTAATTGAAATTTCCAATGAACGTAATATCTCAATCCCAAAAGAGCTGATTATAGATCACGGAAAACAGGTTGTAAATGGTATTATTAAAGGAATACCTGCTATTAAAAAAACAGATCGACGTTATGGCTGCCTTACACGAGATTGTCGAACAACTCCTTCTTCAACAAGATTGGAGGGTCTTATAGCTTTTTATAATGTTCTTGAACCTAAGGATAATGAATTAAAGGAAACGATAGCAAGAGTATCACAAAATGGAATTGAATTTTTAATTTGGGCCCAGATTAAAGAAGGAAAATACAAAGGTGCTATACCCGTTGGTTTGCTAGGTGATAATAATCAATTAAATAATATTACAGGCAGGCAGGCAATAGTCAGAATAGATTATGTTCAGCACGCACTTAGTGCTTTTCTTGATTATCAAAGAGTTTTTCGAAAAATATAGGGGTGTTATATGAGAAAATTTTGCAATTTATCAATAGTTGCTTTATTTCTAATTTTATTACTTTACGGGTGTAAGGAAAGTTCCCAACAAGTTGTTGCACCAGTCCCTGAACCTTTAGAAGAATTCACTATCAACAAACTGCAGGTAACTAATGCGGAAAAAGAAAAAACGGCTTTTAAACAGTGGATTAAAAATAACAATAAAAACCTGAAGTGGGAAAATTTTGTGCACAAGGATGTACTTACAACTGAAATTTTAAATACATCTTTATCACTTGGAAGCAAGTTTCTGGAAAATAATCAAAAACCTGCCGGGAATTTTAATTATGAATATGATTTTGAGACAAAAGAATTTGCTTCTGGAGATAATCAGGTTCGCCAGGCTGGTGCACTTTGGGGAATTGCACTAATTTTTGCATATAACCAGGATCCGAATCTACAAAAAGCACTTGATAAGAGTCTCGAATTCTTTTTCAAATTTACTGAAGAGGGGAATGTCCCGGGATCAAGGGCAATATTTTACAACAATGACAAAGTAAGCAAAACGGGTACTGTTGCGCTTGTAACATTAGGTATCATTGAATACCTTCATGCTGAAAAAGCCGGACTTATAAAGCTCGAAGATTCTTACAGGAAAAAACTTGAATACAATCTTCGTGGATACATACAGCACCTTCTTTCATTGCAGCTTAAGAATTCACATTTTGCCGATTCTTTTACTTCACATAAAAAAGTAAAGTTTCATTCAAAGAAATATAATCCGTACGCAGATGGCGAGGTGCTTTTGGCACTCGTAAAAGCTGCAAAATACATTGGTTATGAAGAATTAATACCTGTATTTGAAGATTCGGCATTTTTAATCGCTAAATATTATACTATGGACCAATGGCCAAGAGACCCAGATTCCAATCTGACAAAGGGGTTTTACCAGTGGAGCAGTATGGCATTTTGGGAATACCAGGATGCTGGTTGGAATGACTCAGAATATTATGGCAATTATGTTGAGAATATGGCATGGTGGATGATTTTTACCCATAGAACACTACAAAGGACGAGGAATACGGCATATGCCTATGAGGGTATTATTCATGCCTATGAGATTGCAGAATCAGAAAATAATGAAAGTGCAAGTAACACACTAGCATTTACGATTGACAGAGGCCTTACAAAGCTAACTAGCTGGCAGGTTGGTGGGCCACTTGAAAGTAAAAACAAGTTTCTGAGTTCTTTTAAACAATTTCCAACGGTTGCTATTGGCGGAATAATGAACCATAGAAAGGAACCGTTACTTAGGATAGATGTTACCCAGCACCAGATGCATGCAGTCATATTAGCACTTAAATATCGCTACATTAATTAATTCTTGTAAGATTATATTATGAGCTACCCCGATAATTCTTTTTTCGAGGAAAAGGATCTATTAACATTAACAAATGAGTTTTGTATAGAAGGGGCAGATTCTATAAAATCTGTTGATTCTGGATTTGTAAATAATACTTACGTTGTAGGGTCTTCCCCTACTAACCAAAAATACATACTTCAGAGACTTCATAAAATATTCTCATTTGATCTGCTTTATGATATTGAAGCAGTAACTTCTCATCTGTCTTTGAATGGAATTATAACTCCCAGGCTTATCAATACCCGTAACGGACTACCGGGGATTGAGAAAGGACATGATATTTGGCGTATGATGACATTTATCTCCGGAAGGAATGTGAGTAAAGCAAGTCCTACTGTTGCTGAGTCAGCTGGCACCTTGCTAGCCCGGTATCATAAAATATTTTTGAGTTTTGATTACAAATTTAAACATAAAATTCCCGGGTATCATGATATTGACAGAAGTATAAAAAGACTAATAACAACAAAATCAAAATTCAGTAGTATGGAAAAAGATAAACAACTTGAAAATTTAATTCGTTTTGTCTTTGAACAGTATGACAAAGAATATTTTGATTTAAGTAACCTCCCAAATAGAGTTGTTCATGGTGACCCAAAATTAAGCAATTTTTTATTTGATAATACAGAAGATAGTGCGATGTGCCTTGTAGACTTTGATACATTCTCAAATGATTATGTGGTTGTTGAACTAGGAGATGCTATAAGAAGCTTTTGCCACGTACAGGATGAAGTTGATATTGTAACGTTTAACAACGATATATTTGCTTCATTTATACGTGGTTACATGTCCGAAGCTGATTTTTTAACAAACGGGGAAATTTCTGATATTGTAAAAGGGGTAAAAATTGTAACACTTGATCTTTGTGCAAGGTATATTACGGATGCTTATGAAGAACAATATTTTAAGCACGATTCTTCAAAGTACAGCTCACTTTTCGAACAAAACAGTGTAAAAGCCTCAAGTCTTGCTAGTTTTTACTCTGAATTAATTAAAAATGAGCAGCAATTAAATGACCTTGTTAAAAACTGCTTTTCAATTTAAAAGTTATTGAGTTCCTATTTTTACTATGGTAGTATGCATCACTAATTTCAATACCAGAAAGGAGAATACATTATGGGTATTAAACCAGATCACTGGATAAGAAAGATGTCATTGGAAAAAAAAATGATTGAGCCATTTGTTGAAGGACAGGTAAGTAAGGGTGTTATTTCTTATGGACTATCTTCATATGGCTACGATATAAGGGTAAGTGACGAATTTAAAGTTTTTACAAATGTTCATAATTCTATGGTTGACCCCAAAAATTTCGATGAAAAATCTTTTGTTGAAATAAAGGCCCCCGAGTGTATTGTTCCACCAAACTCATTTGCTCTGGCAAGGACAGTAGAGTATTTTCGTATACCTAGGAGTACAGTTACTGTATGCCTCGGAAAATCTACTTATGCACGCTGTGGGATTATTGTAAACGTAACTCCTTTTGAGCCCGAATGGGAAGGTTTTGTTACACTTGAAATCTCAAACACGACCCCGATACCGGCTAAAATTTATGCCAATGAGGGAATAGCCCAAGTACTCTTTTTTGAGGGCGATGAAGTGTGTGAAACATCATATGCTGATAAAAAGGGTAAATATCAGAAACAGACTGGTATAACCATACCAAGAATTTCCTAATTTAAAGTTTAGAGCTGAAAAAACTGTGTTATATTGAAGGGTTATAAAAGTTTCTAAAACCCCTGATTTTATTTACTTTTATACGGTTTTCGGTTAAAATATTATATTCCTTCCAAATTGCATGGAGGCTCTTAATTGCAAGAAGAAAATATAGACCAAAATAGCGATACTACTATAGAAAACTTACCAGAAAACGACTTATATACAGCAGAACAAATTAAAGTTTTACCAGGCCTTGAAGCAGTAAGAAAAAGACCTGATATGTATATTGGTGATACAAGCGTTAGAGGTTTCCACCATCTTGTATTTGAAGTACTTGATAACAGCGTAGATGAATCACTTGCAGGCTTTTGTGATGAAATTAAAGTAACTATCCATGTGGATGATAGTATTACAATAGAAGATAACGGAAGAGGTATCCCTGTAGATGAACACGAAGAAACAGGGGTGTCTGCTGCTGAAGTCGTTATGACTCAGCTTCATGCAGGAGGAAAGTTCGAGGGGAAAGTCTACCAGGTCTCAGGTGGTCTTCATGGAGTTGGTGTTACCGTTGTAAATGCTCTATCTGAATACCTCACACTTGAAATAAGAAGAGAGGGTAAAGTCTGGTTCCAAAAATATGAAAAAGGTAAATCAGTCTCGGATCTTAAGGAGTCCGGTACCACGGAAAAGACGGGTACCAAGATCAGTTTTAAACCTGACAGTACAATATTTGAAGTTGATCAGTTCAACTATGACACCCTAGCCCACAGGATAAGGGAACTGGCCTTCTTAAATAAAGGACTAAAAATAATTGTTGTTGATGAAAGGAATGAAAGGACACAGGAATTCTACTATGAAGGCGGTATTATAGCATTTATCGAAGAACTAAATAAAAATAAAAGAACACTTCATCCGGATGTTATTTATGTAAGCGGTGAGAAAAATGATGCAATTGTAGAAGTTGCACTTCAGTACAATGATTCCTATAATGAAAGTATTTTTACTTATGCAAACAATATTAATAACATTGAAGGTGGTACACACTTATCAGGATTTCGTACAGCACTAACAAGGACAGTAAATAAATACGCTGAAGATAAAAACCTCTTAAAAAACCTTAAAGTATCTTTAAGTGGTGAAGATGCCAGGGAAGGGATAACAGCTGTAATTAGTGTGAAGATTCCTGACCCAAAATTCGAAGGACAGACAAAGACTAAACTTGGTAATACATACGTAAGAGGAATTGTTGAACAACTGTTGAATGAAAAGCTTGGCACTTTCTTTGAAGAAAACCCATCGGTTGCAAGAAAAGTTGTTGAAAAGACTGTAGAATCAGCGCGTGCAAGAGATGCCGCTAGGAAGGCGAGAGAACTCACTAGAAGGAAAAGTGCACTTGATTCCGGGTCTCTTCCGGGAAAACTTGCCGACTGCCAGGAAAAAGATCCCGAGAAATCAGAACTCTTTATGGTTGAGGGTGAATCTGCCGGCGGATCAGCCAAACAGGCAAGAGACAGATACAACCAGGCAATTTTACCTCTTAAAGGTAAAATTCTTAATGTAGAAAAAGCACGTTTTGACAAGATGCTTAGTAACGAGGAAATACGTACCATTATAACAGTGCTTGGAACGGGTATAGGAGAAGATGATTTTGATGTGCTAAAGACTCGTTATCATAAGATAATACTTATGACAGATGCAGATGTAGACGGTTCACATATACGAACACTTCTTCTCACTTTCTTTTTTAGGCATTTCCCGGAATTTATTGATCGTGGATATTTATATGTTGCGCAACCACCTCTTTACAGGGTAAGAAAAGGGAAATCAGATAAATATTTAAAAGATGATAACGAATACGTGGATTATATGCTTCAGCTTGGAACAAATGGTATTTCTGTTCCAACCAATAATAAAAATGGTGACGATAAGGAGATAAAGGGTAACAGGCTGATTGAAGTAATTAAAAAATCCATTTCCTACGGGAAATCTTTACAGAGAATCAGTCGCTGGGGTAAGGATCCTAAAATAGTTGATGCAATTGCCAACCAACAAGATTTCAAGAAAGGCCAATTAAAAACTGAAAATAAAGAACAGCTCGAAAAGACCCTGGATAATATCAGGTCATGGATTGAAACAAACTATCCTGATGTAGTTGACCTAGATTGGAAACTTCAGGAAGATGCTGAATATAATTCTAATAAGATTGTTTTTACATTCCGTGAAAATGGAAGAAATAAATCTGTTGTTGTTGATTTTGATTTTCTCAACTCCCCGGATTTTGGTGAAATTAAAAAGATGAGGGAGTCAATATCTTTAATTGGAGAAAAGCCTTATATTGTTAAGGATGATGAGAGTGAATCAAGTATTGATAGTTTAAGTGAACTATGTGAGTTTGTACTCGATAGAGGTAAAAAAGGGCAATTTATACAGCGCTACAAAGGTCTTGGAGAAATGAACCCGGACCAGCTTTGGGAAACCACAATGAATCCTGAGACCAGAATCTTGAAACAGGTAAGAGTTGAAGATGCTATTGAGACCGATGAAATATTTACAATTCTTATGGGTGACCAGGTTGAGCCAAGAAAAGAATTTATAGAAACTAATGCGCTCAATGTAAGCAACCTCGATGTTTAATATGTTTAATTAAATATATATGCATCACTCAAATACTATATCCATAGTATCTATATTAGTTGCCATAACATTTTTTCTTTGCATATCAGTATATTCCAAAGAGAGTACAAATGGTTCTATCACCGTAGACGGTAAAACCGTTAATATTAAACATGTAGTTGCTCGTCCATTATTTGATGACATAATTATTTTACTTGCCGATAAACCTGTACCAAAAGAAATGGTGCCTGATGGAATACTCGGTCTTTCAGAAAAAGGTAAAATACGCGGAATTATGTTTTCAGTTTCTGCAAATAACAAGAGACTTCTTGGCAAAGGGGAGTCAATCCAATCAATACATTTTTACCCAGTATGGGAACAACTGGGTAATATCGGAAACGGACAGCTTGAAATAACTACTTCTGATGAGAATACAATCCATGGGAAAATATTTACTCCTTCTGATAATGAATGGGAAGAACACAAATTCTCATATGAAATAGAGTTTACTGCCGATATAAAAAAAGAGCCTGTAAAAGTTAAGATTACAGGTGATAAAGAGGCTCCTTCCAAGGCATTCTCTAAATATTACAAGGCTGTAATGGCCGGAAACAAGGAAGAGTTTAAGAAATTTATAGCAAAAGCCAGGGTTACTGAGATGGAATCAGAGCCGGGGATGATGGAATTATTTGTTGAGATGCAGCAGGTAATGAGTCCTACAAGATTAGAGATTATCAGCAGTCTAATAGATAAGGAAAGAGCTTTGTTAATTATTGCCGGGAGTAGGGGTGATGAAGTTTCCAGAGGAACAATTGATATGATAAAGGAAAATGCACTTTGGAAAGTAAACCTTGAAACCTGGGAAACAATAAACTGAAAAAATATTAAATAATTAAGATATTACAGGCAATTACAATTAATATTTAAAGTTGATTATAGTTAATTTTCTTGTAATAACTTAATATAATATATCTATTATATGCCGCTAACTAAACTTGCCCAACAATTAATAACCAATAAATTTGATACAATCGAATACGGTATTGATGCTACATGTGGAAACGGGAATGATACTCTTTTCCTTGCCGGTATTTGTGATTCAGATGGTATGATTTTCGGATTCGATATTCAAGAGGAAGCATTGGATATAACTGAAAAGCTGTTAAACAAGAATAACATTAATCAATGTGTAATGCTTATAAATTCCGGTCATGAAAATATGGAAAAAGTAATAAAACCAAAGGTTGATGTTGTTATGTTTAACCTCGGTTTTCTACCAAGATCAGAAAGTAAAATCTGTACAAAACCGGAAACTACTATACCTGCGTTGGAATTGGCCAGTAAGGTTGTCAGAGAAGGGGGGATGATTACAATTTTATGTTATCCTGGGACTGATAAGGGAAAAGCAGAAAGAACTGAAGTAAAGACCTGGCTCGATGGATTAAATAGTAATGAATTCAAAATTTCAGAATATCTTTCTAATAATCCGGATGATACTACCCCTGTGCTTTATTTATTGGAAAGATTATAATACTAAAGTATTTTTACAATGAGGATTCCGGATGTTAATAAAGCTGTTTTATGTATTCCTGGTCGGTCTTAAAATCCGAAGTGAAGTGAAATTCCATGTCTGGAAAGTTTTCCTGCCTGTTTTTTAGTGCCCAGGCACTCTCTGCCATAAATACAAGTCTTTCATCTTTGTCCTTGGTTACAAAACGTTTGTTGTGAAGTATAAACTTTTCAAGTTCTTCTTTGTTCTCGGTAGTAATCCAGCAGGCTTTAAAAAAGTTTAGTGGTTTAAAAGTGCAGGCTGCATTGTACTCGTGAAGCAACCTGAACTGAATTACTTCAAACTGTAAATCCCCAACCGTACCGATAATCTTAATATTCTCAAGTTCCTGTAAAAACAACTGCGCAACCCCTTCATCTGTAAGCTGACGTATTCCTTTATCAAGTTGTTTTGATTTCATTGGGTCGTTGTTGACCAGCTGACGAAATTTTTCAGGTGAGAAACTTGGTATACCCCTGAACTGGAGTTTCTCTCCCTCGGTGAGAGTATCGCCGATTTTAAAATTTCCGGTGTCATAAAGCCCTACAACATCGCCGGGAAACGCTTCTTCGAGAATCTGCTTGTCGTTTGCCATAAAACTTGTGGGATTTGAGAACCTGAGCTTCTTCTCAATGCCGGTGTGGTAATAAAATGTATTCCTTTCAAATTTGCCTGATACCACCCTGCAAAAGGCAATGCGATCGCGGTGATTTGGGTCGAGGTTCGCGTGGATCTTGAAGATAAAGCCGGTAAATTCCTTTTCAGATGGGTCTATTTCCCTTGTGTCCGCAGAACGAGGCCTTGGCTCGGGGGCTATATTTACAAACGTATCAAGAAGTTCTCTTACTCCAAAGTTATTTATAGCACTTCCGAAAAAAACAGGTGCTAAAAGCCCTTCCTTGTATAGTTCTTCATCAAAGTGTTCATAAATACCTTCTATTAAGTCTGTGTCTTCCCTAAGTTTGTCTGCATTGGACTTTTCAATCTGTTCGTCAAGTAAGGGATCACCCAGATCGTTAAATGAAACAATGTCTTCTTCGTTTATCTTGGTTTTCCCGGATTTAAACAGTTTTAAATTTTTATCATAAAGATTGTAGATACCCTTAAACCCGGAACCCATACCAATTGGCCAGGTAAGTGGACGAATACTTATGCTAAGTTCCTTTTCAATTTCATCAAGCAAAATAAACGGGTCTTGCCCCTCGCGGTCGAGTTTATTAATAAAAATAATTACGGGGGTGTTTCTCATGCGGCAGACTTCCATGAGTTTTCGTGTCTGCTCTTCAACTCCCTTTACGCAGTCAACGACAAGAATTACACTGTCCACTGCTGTGAGAGTTCTGTAAGTGTCCTCTGCAAAATCTTTATGACCGGGGGTATCTAGAATGTTAATTTTATGCTCCCCGTATTCAAATCCCATAACGGATGTTGCAACAGATATACCGCGCTGCTTTTCGATCTCCATAAAGTCTGAAGTAGCGGTTTTCTTTATTTTGTTGCTTTTTACTGCACCAGCTGTCTGAATAGCACCTCCAAACAGGAGGAGTTTTTCAGTTAGTGTAGTTTTCCCGGCATCAGGGTGGCTGATAATTCCAAAAGTCCTTCTTTTGCTGATCTGTCCGTTTATGCTCATAAGATTAAGCCAAAGATTTTACTGAAATCCTTGAATAAATCGATAGAAAAGAGGGATGTTTCTATAATAGATTTAAAGAATTCCCAACAGTATCAATATACTGGAAATAATAAGGTTAAGGATTGCTAGTGGCAAAAGCACCTTCCAACCAAGCTTCATAACCTGGTCGTAACGGAACCTGGGTAGTGTCCAGCGGACCCAGATAAATACAAAAAGCATAAATACGACTTTGCCAAGAAACACAAGTGGAGGCAGATACCAGTGCCTTACTATATCAATATCTCCCCAGCCTATATAAGGAAGAGGGTACCAACCGCCTAAAAACAGTGCAGTAATCATGCATGAAGCAACAATCATGTGCGTATATTCTGCCATGAAAAACATGGCGAACTTCATACTGCTATACTCTGTATGATAACCCGCAACGATTTCGGGTTCAGCCTCAGGAAGGTCAAAGGGAAGCCTGTTTGTTTCTGCAAATGCAGAAATTACAAACACTACAAATCCAAGGGGCTGTAAAAACATAAACCACCATTGTTGCTGGTATTCTATTATAGTTCCTAGTCTTAGGGAGCCGGTAATAGCAATGACGCCGAGTATTGAGAGTCCAAGTGCAAGTTCATAACTTATCATCTGGGCAGCACCGCGAAGACCACCGAGTAGTGAATATTTACTGTTTGATGCCCAGCCGCCAAGCACAATCCCATATACACTTAGAGAACTTATTGCCAGCACGTAAAGAAGTCCTATGTTCACATCGGCGATCTGGAAATTAATCCTCAGAGGTTCGCTTACAAGACCAAAAAGGTTTGTATCAAATCCCTGTCCTATAGGAATAACAGCCAGTGCTGCAAGTGCTGTAACGAGAGTAAATGCTGGTGCTATGACAAACAGAACCTTACTAGTATTTGCAGGAATAATGTCTTCTTTGAAAATAAACTTTATTCCATCGGCAAGAGGTTGAAGAAGCCCAAATGGACCAACACGGTTTGGACCTATCCTGTCCTGTATTATTGCGCTTACACGCCTTTCAGCATAGGTAAGGTATGCTACGGCCGTTAAAACGACAAAGGCCATTAATGCAATTTTTACTAAAACTATTCCTATTTCAATTCCAGACATATTCTTAAATTAAAATTTAGCCTTCAAGGGCATTTGATGTCCCCAAAAAACCAACCCTGTCATAGCTAATTCCGCTAAAAGATTTGTTTTTGCCTGAAAGGTCAGCCATTATTTTACTCGGATGATCAAATTTAAATCCGAGTTGGTCAAATTTACTTCCTATAAGATTTAATACTTCCCATTCAGGTTTTGCAGTACCGGGTGGTTTGATTGCTGCCTTTATTTGCTGCACTCTTCCCTCGTCATTTGTAAATGTGCCGTCTTTTTCATAAGGTGTTGCTCCAGGCAAAATAAGGTCAGCAAAATGTGCTGTACCTGTAAGCTTGGAATCCAGTACAGCAAGGAAAGTAAGACTGCTTAATGCATCCTTTAATCTGGTGAGATCTGGCTCCTCTGCGTACCCGAGCAGGTCTTCGCCAATTACGAATACAGAGTCTATCTTTTTATCAATTATAAGCTGAATTATTTCTCGTAAGTTTGATGATATGCCCAAATCCTTAACACCGCGGGAATTTGGGTATGGATCTGAACTAATGATATTGTATTTCTTTTTTCCACTTTTAAAACCTATATTAGATACAAGGTGATCTGCATGGAGTTTCTCATATAGCTGAGAGGCCAGAAATAGTTCTTCGTTTGTAAGTGTTGGAGAAGCAACTATTGCCATGTTAACGTGGGATAACCCTGATATTTCACTTATCTTTTTATAAAATATGTCTAGTGCCTTATCCCATGTTGTTGTTTCATAGTCATTACCGTTCTTAATAATGGGTTCTCTAAGACGATTTTGCTCCTGTACATCTTTAAAACCGTATCTTCCCTTATCACATATCCAGTAGTCATTAACATCCGGGTTTGGCCTTGGCCTTATTCTTGATATTTTTCCCTTCCTTGGGTCAACTCCAATTGTTATATTACAGCCATTACTGCAAAGTGTGCAGATACTGTCTGTAAATTCCCAATACCAAACTCTTTCTTCATGAAGAGTTTCTTTGTCAAGCAGTGCACCTACAGGACAAAGATCAATAACATTTCCTGCAAGATCATTGTCGAGCTGTTTGCCAGGGAAGATATCAATTTTTTTTCTGAATCCCCTTCCATTTGTACCGAGTTCTTTTGTTTCTGTAACTTCATCGGTGAACCTCATACACCTTGTACACATTATGCACCGGTTAGGGTCGTACATAATTCTGTCACTGAGGTAATACTTCTGGCGGACTTTCTTTTCCTCTGGGCCTTCAACCCTGCTGTAGCCCGGGCCATGATTAAAAGTTGTTAGTTGAAGTGGGCATTCTCCTCCTTTGTCACAAATTGGACAGTCCAGAGGGTGGTTAATCAAAGTAAACTCGACAGTAGCTTCACGGGCTTTTACAGCTTTTTCCGAATTTGTTTTTACTACCAGACCATCCTTTACAAAGGTATTACATGCAGGGAGAACTTTGGGGACTCCCTCAACCTCAACAAGACACTGCCGACACTGAGCTACAATACTTAATGAGGGGTGGTAGCAAAAATGAGGTATATCTATACCTAAACCTGCTGCTGCCTGGATAATATTTTGCCCTTCTTCTACTTCTAATTCGATGTCATTTATTGTTATTTTTGGCAAATTTAATACTCCGGGAAAAAACTCATCAAGAGTGTATCTAAGGTAGGTGTTAATTCAAGATTTAATCATTGCAAACACATTGCTTTGAGGCACTCTGTACCATGCTTAATCTTTCCCCTATAAATGGTAAAAAACAGGTGTAACACTTTAATATGTCTATTTTGTTAAAAGGTGTTACCTTAACCTATAAATTATTTCCCGGGAGGCACGTTCATGAATGCAGTAACAAATTCAATCCTATTAGTTTTATGTATTGCTATTATCCCTGTTGTAGTATCTGCAGATAGCTCTTCACCCGAAGGTTTTGAAAATTATTTCAGTAATGTTTCCACCAGCCTGAATTTAACCGATCAGCAAAAGACGGAAGTTAGGCCTATTTTTTTGTCGAGTTTTAATGATTCGGAAAGTATCTTTCAAAAATACGGATTTAACCCAGCCAAAGGAAAAAGGCCCAGTATCTTTAAAATTGGTGATATGAAAAAAGAGATTGAACAATCACAGGCTCATACTGATGAGAAGCTAAGTAAAATCCTTTCACAACAACAAATGGATGATCTAAAAAAGTTTCGCGCACAAGAGGCAAAGAAAATTGAACAGGAGTATGATGCCAATAAGAAATAATTTTTATTGTATTACAGATATTATAAAATTAAGGTTAGTTTTTAACTATGCTGATCTTTTGAATCTGTGGTAGGGCTTTTGAATTCTGATTTAATCTCTTCTTCTGTTTCGTTTATCATCTCTCGAAAATCAGATTTAACCTGGGATACTGTTTCTTCTTCAAACTCAATATTTTTCTTAAGTTCGTCTTTAGCTCTCTGGAGTTCCCTCATACCTTTCCCGATGGTTCTTGCCACTTTGGGTATCTCTTTTGGCCCCAGAATAAGAAGGGCTATTATTAATATTATTACTAGTTCACTTGTACCTACGCCAAACATATTGGAAAGTATATTTTAATTTGAGCCTAAAACAACACCAAATTAATTAACTGCCACTGGTTTTTTTGGTGTTGTAATGAGGAATGTAGTTGCTGCGGTAACAAAGCATATAGCAGCGGCAACTATAATCTCTATATTATGTGAACCTGTTGCATCATATAAATATCCTGCAAGAAGGGGACCTGTAATTGAAGCAAGTGAAAATCCAGTTGCTGATACTCCCATGATGGACCCTATATTTTTTGTGCCGAAATAGTTGCTAAGTATGGTTGGAAATATTGGCATATGCCCACTGTAGAAAAATCCGAAAAGGAATCCAAAAAGATAAAATGCCCAGACTGTTTGAAAATAAATAATAATTATTATAGAAAGTGCCTCCAGGAAATAACTTGTGAAAAGAACCTCCTTATTATTCAGGTACTTTGTCAGCACACCAGAAAAGAAGAGCCTCCCGAATATACTTCCGAAAGCCAGAGCAGCAGGTGCTCCCGAAGCGGTAAGAGGATCAATGCCTGATTCAAGACCATAATCAAAAAGATTAATTAGAATAATCAGGAAGGTGTTCATACCAAGAAAAAATATTATATAAAGTATCCAAAATGATTTTGTTTTTATAGCGTCCATTACACCGAGGCTATTATCCTCATTAGAATTAAGAGGAGTTAATTTAGAAGTAATGCTGGTGTTGTTTTTTGGTTCGGGTGCTTTTCGCATTACAAATGCAAATAGAAGTAGAAAAAATATAATAATTGATAGAACTACCAGTGAAGCTTCAAGTCCAACGAATGATATCAGCCATGCATCAAAAGGATTAATTATCATACCGCTTATAGGTACACCTAGAGTGGCAATACCAATAGCAAGTGCCCTTTTTTCATTAAACCATCTACTAATTATTGCTAAACTCGGGATATAAAAGAAACCGTTACCAATTCCAGGCAGCACAGCGTAAGCAAGTGTCAACTGCCAAAGGTTTTGGGCATAAGCAGACAGGAATATACCGATTACAGCCGTTAATCCTCCAATGAAAATTACATATTTAGGGTTGTATTTGTCTATTAACTTCCCTGCAATTATCATGGAAAATGCAAAGAATATATTTCTAATTGTAATAAGAGATGAAATTTCAAGGTGGCTGGCATCAAAGGATTCTTCAAGATATGGTACATAAATTCCAAAAGAATAGAGTAAGATACCGTCAAGAGAGATGATGATTAATCCCGCGGCAACAATAAACCAACCATAATATATATTTCTTAACATTATTTAATATATGGAGATGAGATTGAAAAGGGAATATACAGAAATTTGAATTTAAAGATACCTGATATTCTTTTGTTTTCTTACTTCTACTAGTATTTATTAGAAATTAAGTATTATATGAATTGAATTTATTTAAGAGAAAGGTAATCATTATAAATAATTAAGTAACAGGGAGTATGTTATGTCTGAGAACAATGAAAATGGCGATATATTGTCGGTGTTAAAAAATAGCATAAGCAAGGGCCTAAGAGTCGTGAATATAAGGTCGAAGGAAGCATATGGAACTGTTAGGATTAAGAATAAAATATCAAGTAATACAAAAAAGCAGTCTAAAGCAATTAATCAGCTGGGTGACTCAGTCTACAAAATGTTTAAACTAATGGATTCCTTTGATAATGAAAGTTTAAGGAATAAATGTGTTGAAATAGCAAAAATAGAGCAGGAACATACTGATTTGGAAGAAGAACTAAAGGTTCTTCACGAAAATGCATTGTCTGAACTTGGAAAATTAAAGGCAATTTCCAAGCCCGATGACCAAAGTTAAAATTAACTGTAACTTAACTTAAACCATACTCTTAAGTAATTGACAATATATAAAAGAGTTGTAACATTTTTAATAAGTAAATGATAATGGCAAACCATTTGAAAGAATGGGACGCAAAGTTTCGGACCTAAGGTTTTTAGCTATTGGTCGCCGGACTGCCGAAGATGGGTATTTTTTTATAGAATATTCCATTTACACCTTTCTTTCAGCATTACCCGGATTATAACCATTATTCTTTATTACAATTTATGTGAGGTTGGGTCTTAACTTAAAGTGGATTATATATATGCTGCCCTAAAGTAATAAAATTGTTGAATAATTATATTATTTAATATAATTAACGTTTTTATTAACTGGAAAGCCCTAAATTTACTAATTTGGCAAAGATCTTGCATATAAATATTAATGTAGAGAAATGAAACGCAATAAAATTAGTTCAAACATAGAATTAACCAGTGGAGAAGTGATAAGCCTTATCCTTGATGGGGCAATTCCATGCCTTATACTTCACCCTCATGAAGATATTGTCGATTATATAGAAGACATAGTAAAACCAATTAAGTATTCGTTATTAAAAAAAGGATTTTACGTTAAAACTTTTGATCATCATGAGATAGATGCCGAAATGGTTGAAAAATCTTCCGAGGAAAGTTCATTTACAATTATTTTACTTGACGGTCTAAACGCAAATATTCTTTACTCTTATGGTTTCTTTAAAGGAAAAGAAAAGAATATTTTCCCGATTTTTAATACACAGGGTGAAGAGGATGGAGATGTTAAAACATTTTCCGATTCATCAAATATTATTTCAATTGATATAAGTGAAAAGGATCCAAACTATATATCACTTCAAATTAATAATATTCTGGATTCATACCTTTCAGAAAATTCACATGAAATTATAAATGACTTAGTTGTTGATAATTTATTAATCAGCAATATAAACGATTCAAATCTTATCAAACAAGTTTCCAATCTTTCAAAGGAAATTATTGAGTACTACCTCGGCCTGAGTGAACCAACAATTGATAACGTTAATGAGATATATGAAACAATTATAAATATTGAAAAAAATAACCAAGTAAATTTTCCACCTTATATTTATAGTCTACTTCCTGCAGTGTATCTCAGTCTATTTGAGACCATAGTTATAAACCCTTTGGAATTAAATAAATGCATTAATAATATCAAACAGCTGTTTGAAGATATTTTTAATTCAGTAAGCGAAAAAGAGCAAATTGTTATCAAACGAAGGTTTGCTGATGCTCATACTCTGATATCAGCCTTTGATAACAAAATTGATAACTGTGAAGCAGCTGTTTATGCTCTGAAGGAAGTTGTAGAAAAAGGTGTAAAAGAAGACAGTTCTCTTTACAGGACAAAAGTTTTTAATAATCTTGGTGTTAACCTTCTAGCTATTGAAGATGTGAAGGGAGGACTTGGATATTTAAATGAAGCAATTGAATATTTTCAAAATTCTCTTACAGATTTTCTTCAAAAGGCATTTCCTTTAGAATATGGACTTTATCAAAAGAACCTTGGACTTGCTTATTGCAAGAAAGCCGAACTATTGAATTCGAAAAAAGAATTTGAGAATTCATTAAATTCATTTACACGCTATAGTGAGACATATTCCGAAATAAGTTTTCCTAAAGAATATTTTGATGCAAAATTACATATTGCAAATATCCATCGAGAAATTGGTTACCTGGACCTGAATGTTGAGAATTTCATTAAATCTTTTGAATTTTATGATGAAGCGCTTTCTTATTACACTCTTGATAAATTCCCAAAAGTGTTTGCCAGAATTCAAAATGAATTAGGTAAGTGTTATACACTCAAAGCTCAGGTTGAATATTCAGAATCAAGTCTGGATGAGGCAAAATCATGTTTTGAAAAATCGCTAAAAGTTTTTTCACTTAATGAGTATCCGATATTTTATGCACTTACGAAAAGCAATATTGCAGATTTGATAACAGTAGATGCAGATAAGAAAGGTTATGATAATCTTGATGAAGTAATAGAACATTACGAAGAAGCTTTAACTTTTCTCAGGTATTCTGAGAATCCCAAACTCTACGCAGGTATTCAGAAAAAGCTTGGTGATATTTACAGGCGGCTTTCTGTTGATAATAATGACCAAGAACTTTGTATATGGGCTACAGAATCATATGAAGAAGCCCTTAGGGTATATAATCATGAAAACTTTCCAGTTGATTATGCTAAGACAAAAATTGGTCTTTCTAAAACTTACGAAGTACTTAGTGAGATAGAAGATGATATAACATATATTGAAAAGGCCATCGAATCTTATAATGATTCATTAAGCATTTTAAATAAATCTGAATTTCCACTTCAATATGCTGAGATACAGACCAATCTTGGCAATTCATACAGTTCTCTTGCAAATGTAAAAAATCAGGGGGATAACAGTTCTAAAGCTGTTGAGGCATATAACATTGCCCTTGAATTTATTAACCCCAATGATTTTCCAACAGATTTCGCTAAGACAAAAAATAATCTTGGTGTTGCCTATAGAGCATCAGGAGTATTAGAAAAAGATGTAGAAAAATTAGAAAATGCTATCGAATGTTTTAATGATTGTATCAATATATTGGAGGGAAAGGGCTCTGATGAAGAAGCTGGAATGATTAAAAATAATATTGGTGATACTTGCTACGCAATTTATTCAATAAACCGTGAACCAGACCTGCTATTTAAATCAATAGAGTCCTATAATGATTCTAAGACGACTTATAATAAAGAAAGCTTTCCTGACGATTTCGCACTTATTGAAAGAAAGATCGGGAAATCTTATCTTGAACTTTCAAGGTATAAGGACTATGAGAATTATTCCGAAGCAGCCATACAAAGCTTTACTAACTCTTTAGAGTATTTTACAAGGGAAGAATCCTCGGAAGAGAATGGTTTAATTAATAAGTATATTGGTGACCTCTATTCTAATGTCACAGAATCTAAAGCTGATACTGAAACCATTAACCTATCAATTGAAGCATATAAAAACTCTATGGAGTTTTATCATTCTTCCAACTCTCCGGAGTATTATTCTGATATTGCAAACAGTATTGGTAATCAGTACAAAAAACTTTCTGAATTTGAAAATAAGGCTACAAATATTCAAAACGCAATTGAATATTACAGAAAAGCTTTAGAGATAATCGATCCTGAACAGCAATCCTACATGTTTGCTGTAGTTGGTAATAATGTAGGTACTACATATGGAATTCTAGCAGAAGTATCTGAAGAAGATGACTATTCACAAAAAGCTGTTGAATCTTTCCAAAATTCAATAAGCAATCTGAATAAAGAGCAACATCCATTGGTGTATGCATCAATTTCAAGCAATTTGGGTATTGCGCTTATTCAAACTTCAAACAGTGTTAATAATAATAACTGTCAACTTGCTATTAACAGCTTTAATGAAGCTCTAGACATACTTGATCCTTTGGAACAGTCTGATGATTTTTTGGTTACAAGTAACAATCTGGCTGAAACCTATACTTTAATAGCTGGAAATGATGGTAATGCAGAAAATTGCAATAAAGCCATTGAAACAATAACAAAAGCACTTGAATACTGCGATGAGGATAAGAGTCCGGGAATATATTCCATACTAAATAACAGCCTTGGTAATGCGTATCAGGAACTTTCAAATTTTGACAAAAAAATTGAGAACAACGGTACAGCAATTAAATACTATGATAACTCCTTAAGTCATTTGGGTGATAATAGTTATTTTTCATCTACCGTAAATCAAAATTTAGGTGTGGCTTATTTTAATCTGTCTGGAGAAATTGACGGTTATGAAAATTGCCTTAAATCTTCTGAATATTTTAAAAACTCAATGGAACTTTTTAAGAGTGAACCAAGAAATATTCAGTGCGGAGTAGTGAAAAATTGTTATGCATATTCAATGGAAACTATGTCCAGGCTTGATGACAGCAGTAACTATAAGAGTGAAGCTGTTAATGCTTACAACTGTTCTCTTAGATATTACAATAAAGATGAACGACCTTCCCAGTATGCTTCGATCAAATTTAATCTGGCAAAACTGAATTATGAACTTGGACTTGAGGAAAAAGATTTTCAAAAAATAGTTGAAACAATTGAAGATTTTAAAAATGTCTTGGAGCTATATAATACTGTAGATAATCCTTACGAGTATGGAACTGTTTGTTATTTTATTGCCAGGGCAACCATCTCGCAAGAAAACACTGAAATCGATAAATCACAATTACTCCAGGCAGCAGAATATACTGAAAAGTCTCTTGATGTATTTGATTCTGACAATTTTCCTTACCACAATGCATGTAACAATTTAATACTTGCTGAAACTAGTGTGGGATTGGGCGAACTGGAAAATAACACTGATTCATTTATTAAAGGAATTACCTATTATGGTAAAGCAATATTATTTTTTGATACAGATAATTATCCTGAAGAGAATGAGCAAATAAGATCGGCTATTGCGGATACTTATACCATTCTTGAAAGTATGGACAATTTTGAAAACGATCCTAAGCAAATGGTCGAGTATTTTAATAATCTTTCTCAGACATTTACATACAATGAATTCCCTGCTCAATTTGCAGGTACTCAGAAAAAACTTGGTGATTCTTACCTTAGAATTTTTGAAAGTGATAGAAATGTTGCCGATATCCAAAACGCAGTACTTGCATACAATAAATCATTAAACGCACTCAGGGACAAAGCAGATTCTGAAGATGTAGCAGAGATTAATTATAGTCTTGGTAAATGCTACCAAGCTCTAGCGGGTGATAATAATAATCTCAATAACCTAGAACAAACGATAGAATCTTTTAACAAAGCACTAGAATATTTTGAAGAAAATACCAACCAAGAAAAAATTACTGAAATATCATCATATCTGGCGAACCTTTATGTTGATCTATCCGATGCCTCAAAAATTGAAGGTGATTATGAGAATGCACTCGATCAGATTCTAAAAGCCAATGATTTATTTAACAATGATTCCGATAAGGATTTACTGGCGGCTGTAAGCGTTAAGACTGGTGAGATATATTCTTATTTAGGAAATGAGAATGAAAGCCAGGACTATCTCCAAAAAGCGGTAAATTCATTTGATCATTCAATAAAATATTATGATGAGAACATGAGGACTGATGAATCTGCCAATCTGCTTGAAAACATCGGAGATATTTATTCTAAAATATATGAACTTGATCAAAATATTAGTTCCTTACTTAATTCCAAAGATTTTTATCAAAAATCCTTTGAACTCACAACTAACAATAATGATGAGTTGGCCGTTTCGTCAATTAATGAAAAACTTGGTAATGCATTCCAAACGCTTGGAATAATTGAAAGGGAATCGCATAATTCTGAAAATGCCTTAAGTCACTTTGAAAAATCACTTAACTATATTGATGCGGAAAATTTTCCCGATAGGTACTCGGTAATACAGAAACAGATCAGTAGCTGTTATATAGAGGAAGCATCACGCAATGAAGAAAGTAATCCTGCCGAGGCTTTGAAACTGTTTCTTAAAGCACTAGATAATATAGATGAATATGATGTCAGCTTTGAAAATGCAAAAATATACAGATCACTCGGAAAACTCTTTAAAGACTACGGGCCTGATGAAGATGTAAAGTCAAATTTAAATCACTCAATTAATTTTTATAAAAAATCACTCGATTATTTTACAATTGAAAATGAAAAAGACTTCTATGTACAGATTAATGTTATTATCGCCGATTCATATAAAGATCTTCAGGGCGAAAACAACTTGGAAGAAGCTATTAAACATTATGATGAAGCACTGAAATGTCTGAACCCTGATGAAAATTCTAAACAAATTTTAAATATTGAGACATCAAAGATTTCAATTTTTCAACAAATTGCTTCATTTTATTCTGATAATGGTGATTATCAATCATCTATTCAGATTTATAATAAACTTTTTGATCTCATAGATACAGAGTCACAAGTAGGACTTTTTGCAGAGATAAATTGCAGAATGGGACTGGCTTTATATAACGAAGCGATTAAAGCAGATGAGATTGAACAATATAAAAATTGTATAATTTTTCTCGAAAAAGCAAATGACCATTACACACTGAATGATAATCCTATTGAGTATACAGAGTTAAACATAGCCCTTGCTGGTATATACGGAAAACTAAGTGAAGAAGAAGCAAATAGTGAATACGAACTTAAATCAATTGAATACCTAAGTAACTGTCTGAATGTGTATGACAAAGAAACTCAAAAAGAAAAATATACAGAAGTACTAAAAACTTATATAGAAAGTACTCTTAATACTGCCAGGAGTTATTTTAAGAATAATGAATATTTAAAATGCATAGAATTTATAAATAAACTTGATGAAAGTTTGTTTGATGAAGATTTAAGGATAGAGATTGCCAAACTAAATCTTTTAAATGCTAGATCTTATGAAAAACTTGCCGATTTAGAAGATAGTGAACAAAAAGAATATATACAAAATTCTATAAAAAGTTTTAGTGATGTAGCTGAAATACTTAACCGGGAAGAATATCATGAAGAGTCAGTTGATATTAACCTAAGCCTGGCCTTGCTTTATGAAAAACTTTATAAATTTAATCATGAAAAGAATGAACTAGAAAATTCAATTTCTTTTTATAAGAATTCTATTAATTTAGATAAATCCGAACTACCGGAAAAGACTGCATTTAATGAAAAGAAAATAGCTGAAAATCATCTTAAGCTTTCTTTGCAGGATGATACAGGTATAGGGAATATAAAGGATTCATTTAAATTTTTCATAAATTGCTTAAGTTACTACAGCAGTAAGGACTTTCCTGAGGAATATGGGGAAGTTCTGAATTCATTTGATTTAATGCAGAATCGTTTAATAGAAATAAAAGATATTGATAGTGAAATTTCAATAGAAATTTTAAAACAAATTTTACCTTACCTTTCAAATGATGAATATAAAGACAGTAACGCAAAAATTAATAAGGAATTAGGGCAGCTGATTGAAATAGAAGCCGATCGATCAGGTAGCAATACCGGATATATTGATGCAGCATCTTATTATGATAACTACCTTGGTATTATTGCAGGTGAGAAGAAACATTCTGAATTTTATTTCATAAATTTCAAATTAGGTGAGCTCTATTCAAAATTCGAAATTGATGAAAATACTTCTGACAGTATCACGAAGGCAATTAACCATCTAAGAATATCTAGAGAATATTTTAATAATGAAGGTTTGGTTCAGGAATTAAAAACCGTTAATGAACATTTGGTATCACTGTATGAAAGACTGATTACTCTTTACGAGGAACAAGGCAGTACAAAACTTTCACTGGAGGTTGCTAAAGATTCACTTAGTATTTTTAGCAAGGAAACAAATCCTGATGATTATGCAAAATTTAGTTATTTTGCAGGATTAAACTATTTAAGGGTAGCTTTGGATGAAAACAATAAGGAAAACTATTTTAATGCACTTAGTTTCCTTGAAGAGTCACATAGTGTTTTTAATGATTCTAAATACGGAGTCTTTTTTGGGCAGGTGACAAGAAGCCTTGGTTCTGTTTATCATGAACTTTATAAGCTTGAAGACCAGGATGACTATCTTATTAAGTCTCGAGATAGTTATATAGAATCCTTAATGTTTTACACACTAGACAATTTTAAATCGCAAAATACAGAGATTGAAAAATCTATAAGAGAAATAAATCTCCTTCTTGCAGACAGTTCAAATATTGATGATGATCCTGAAACGAGAATTAATAGCTACATTGAAGCAAGGAAAGACTATGGTCCTGATAACGATGCCGGTAAATATACAGAACTTAGTTTAAAACTGGCGGAGATTTATAAAGATCTTTACACGGAAACTATGGAAAATGGTAATTCCTTAAAATCAATAGAATATTATTATGATGCCCTTAATGCAAACACTGCTGAAGAAAAGGTTGAAATACAGAGCAGGGTTTTTGAAGGATTAAATGAATTGTTTTCAGTTCTAATAAAGGGTCTTGATGAATCATCAAATGATAAAATTCTTCCTATTATTAATAAAGTTCTTGAGCCGGGTCCGGTAGCTGATCAGCTCGAGAAATATGCTGAACAAAATGAACAGTTGGGTGATAAGCTTCTTAAACTTAATTCTTCTGGGTCAAGTGAAGATTATATTAGATCTTCAATAGAATGTTACAGTATTGCAAATGAATATTACAATAAATGCAGTAGATTAGATAGGGTAGCTAAAGTAAATATTAAACTTGCAGATTCTTGTAATTTAATATCAGAAATTACAGATTTTAGTGGAAATCTTTCAAGCGCTGTTAGTTATTACAACAGTGCACTTAATTATTATATAAATACAAACGATCAAGAGAGAGTAGAAATAATAAGTAATAAAATTGTTACAAATTATGTTAATTTGGGGGATTATGAAGCTGGACGAGGGAATATAGACTTAGCAGAAAAAATGTATAGAAATGTGTTTGAAATAGAAGCTTATAAGATCCCGGAGAGTGAAATATATGCAGATATTAATATTAAATTATATGAAATATTTCATAAAAAATATGTTGAAACAGAAGATGATAATGTTTTATTAAAATCAACTGAGTATTTAAATAAATCACTCATATTCTACAACGAAAAGGACTTTCCAGAAAAATATATAGAACTAAACGATAAAATTGAGAGTACATCTAAAGAGAAGATTATTATTCATGAAAGTGATGATTTAGAGACAAGAATTAAAAAACTTGAAGAGATTTCAGAACATTCCGATTTTGACGAAAAATCTGTTGAGTTTTATGATCTGCAAAAAAATCTAGCAAATTCTTATTATCTTTTAGGTAAGGAGATAAAGAATTTTGAATATTTATCAAAGTGTATTGAGTTGTTTAAAAATATACTGCCGTTAATACCAGAAAATAATAAGACCGTTGAAGCAACAGAAATATATCAAAACCTCTCTGATTCTTACAGACTAATTGCAAAGGGAACTGACAAAGACCTTATAAACCAATCATTAAATTATGCAATCAATTCTTGGGATCTCTACAATCAGTTAGGAGAAAATGATGCTGTTAAGATTGTTAAACAAAAGATTTTTGAGGATCTTTCTCTTTATATTTACCTTGAAGCAATATCAGGAAATACTTCAAAATCAATTGAGTACCTCACTGAATTCTTTAATACACATCAAAACAAGATAAGCAATGAAGAGAAAACCTCTTTAAAGTATGAATTTCTACTTGAACTTAGGAAATTGGCATCAATTGAAAATATAAACTTAATAGAAAACTATATTTACAAATTTAAAGAAACTACTAACAACACTAGTCTTTCACATTATGCAGATGAGACCGATAAATATCTTGTTGAAGCTTATTTTACGTTGGGTATTCGTCATAATCAGTCCGGTGATTTTACAAATGCAAAAAGTCTTTTATCAAAGGCATCAGAACTTACTAAAACTGTAAAAGACTTTCCACATGCAACCGAAATTAACTACCAGCTAGGATTACTTCATAAAGGAAAGTGGGAGTTAAATAATGATAAAGAACAGATTGCCGAATCAATAAATTTCTTCACCCATGCATTGGATGGAGCTGATAATGAGAAAAAGATTGAAATAAAGAATATATTAAAGGATCTTCAAAATGCCTACGATTCTCAAGATGTAGATCATCCTGTTGAAATTGAACTAGACGAAGAGTTTGTCGGGGAAAGTGAGGGTGGTTCAAAGGACTTTGGTAGTGTAGAAGATCCAGTTACTGAACTTAATAAAGGGGCTTTTGAGATTCAGAGCATTGACGATGAGATAGTTTCAAAAGATCACGATGATGCTGAATTGCCCGAAAGAAATATAGATGATGTACCTTCTTCAGATCAGCTTAATAAGATTAAGATTCTGGAGAAAACATTCTCAAGTATAGACTTAGATGATAATCCAACTGAATACGGCAATGTGTCAATAGAGCTAGGTTCTTCTTACCATAAACTTGCAAATATTGAGAATAGTTCTAAATACTTCGGGTTGGCTATTAATTACTTCAGGAACGCTTTAAAAGTATTTACAGAAAGTACTGATAAACAAAAATATGCTGAAATTAATAGATATATTGCTGATACCTATAATGATTTAACAAGGCTGAGCAACGATCTAAGGCAGTATAAGGATATGATAAACTGTTATACACGCTCACTTGCATATTTTACCTTTGATAAGTTTCCAAAAGAAAATGGAGAGATTAATTACAAACTAGGAAAATCCAATTACTATCTTGCCGAAAATAGCGGCGATCCGAAATCCTATGAAATTGCAATTGTAAATTTTAATGATGCACTTAAATATTTTAATAAAGAAAAAGCACAAAATGAATTCGCTGAAATTCATAAGGATCTCGGGGTCTCTTACGGTATAATGGCTGAGCTGACAGCAGATACGGAATTACATAAAAAAGCGATTAATTCTTATCAAAATGCATTAGAAATTTTTGCCGATACTGATAATTATAAAGAAAAAGCAATAATAAATAAATATCTAGGAATTTCTTATAATGCCCAGGTTGATAGTGACGAAGACCCTGAAAATCTTAAAAAAGCAATTCAAAATTATAACGATTCACTTACCTTTTATACTCAAGAGGAGTACTTGAGTGATTATGGACTTGTTAACAAAAACATGGGGTTTTTATATATAAAACTTTCTGAATATGAAAGTAAGTCAGAAAATATAATGAATGCAGCCAAATCTTTCGAAGAATCTTTAATCTACTATAACCTTGAACAAAGCCCAAATGATTTTGCCGATTTAAACAACAGGCTAGCAACACTATATAATTCACTGTTTGACCAAGATGAGGATATTAAACATTGTTTTAAATCCATTAGTTATTATGAAGAGGTCTTAAAGGTTTATAATATCAACGATAACCCAATGGAGTTTGCAGCTGTTAATAATAACCTTGGTATTTCATACAGGGCGCTTGCAGAATATGATAGTAAGGCTGAAAACTGTATTAAGGCTATAACTTCATATAGTAACTCATTAAATGTATACAAATTGAAGGACTTTCCTCTTCAGTATGGCTCTACTCAAAATAACCTTGGTTCTGCCTACAGAACACTTGCCGAGGAAAAAGATAAGGCTGAGAACTGTAAAAATGCGGTTAAGGCATATAAAGAAGCTTTAAAGGTGAGGAGTATCCAGCAGATGCCCGTGCAGTTTGCAGCTACGCAGAATAACCTTGGTGTTGCATACAGGACACTTAGTGATGTGGAAAATAAAGCAAGAAATTGTAAAAGAGCTATTGAAGCATACGAAGCGGCATTAATTGTTTATACACTTGACCAGTTTCCAATTCAATATGCAACAACAAAGAATAATATTGCAGGGGCTTTTACAACACTAGCAGAGACTGAAGAAGCTAGAACAAATGGTGAAAATGCTATTAACTATTATAAAGAAGCCCAGCAGGTTTTTTCCAATGATGAGTATCCCGAATATTTTGAAATGATTGAAGATAGTATAAATTATGTTAAAACATTAGTTGATGCATAATTTTATACTGCAACTACAGTTATTTTAAAATGTATTTCCCTGAAAAAAAAATTATCTCATTAGGGTTGTTGGTATTTGTATTAATATTAGTTTCCCCAAAGCCTGTAAATTCTGCTACATGGTTGTTTCTAAAGAATATATCAGGCGTAGGTTTGTTTTTTGAAAACAGAACCCTGGACAAGGAAGCCAAGAAACTTAATGTAGAAAGTATTTATGAATTGTCTTCTGATAGACTTAATAATGCTAAGATAAAGGTCTATAGAGATTCCCAGTGGAAGAACAATTGGGGCGGGGCATTTATCAAGGTTAAGATTATTTCCAGCAAGTTTACAGGTCATGAAAACTTTGCAGTTTATATCGATATATCTGCTTACAGGCCGGTTGTTGTGCTTGGTCAAACAATTAACAGGAATGAAGGTGTAAACGCTTCTTCCTGGTCAACAGGAAAACTGTTTTCTTGCACCCAGGAAAATTTTCAGACATGTGTACAGAAAGGAATAAACGAATTATTGGATCTGTTTATTAATGATTTTAAATCAGTAAACGGTATTAAGTGATATAGTTAAACAGACTTTCAGTATCTGAGATTTCTATGCTCTCTTCTTTGCTTTCCCTCATATCTCTTATTATAATCTTTCCGCTTTTTAACTCTTCTTCTCCAATTATTAGTGAATAGCCAGCTTCAAGTTTATTGGCCCTTTTTAATTGGCTCTTAATGCTTTTACTATCGTGTTCTATGTATACGGATTTTCCCTTGGCTCTTAAATCAGTTGCAATTTTCATTGCAGGAATAAAGGTATCTTCTCCTAACCATGCTATATAGACATCAGTGTTAAATTTGAATTCCTTATCAGATATTTGTTCATGAAGGAGGACAATACGTTCTACACCAAGAGCAAATCCTGTAGCAGGAGTAGAAGGGCCGCCCATTTTTTCAACAAGATTGTTGTACCTTCCGCCAGCTGCTACTGCATTTTGTGATCCGAGTTTATCTGTTGTAAATTCAAATACAGTTTCTGTGTAATAGTCGAGGCCGCGGACAATTTTCTCATTAATGGTATATGGTACAGTAAGTTCATCTAGTATCTGTATAAGTTTTTTAAAGTGAAAGCTGCTTGAATCGGAAAGATAATCTGTTATTTTCGGAGCTTCTTTAGTTATTTCTTTACAGTCCTCATTCTTGCAATCTAAAATACGAAGAGGGTTTGTAACCAGCTTTCTTTTACACTGATTGCAAAGATCCTCCTGCAATGGAGTTAAGTATTTTACTAAAGCAGTTTTAAAATTGTTTCTTGATTCGTCGTCACCTATGGAATTTATCTCAATTTTTACTGAATCGGCAAACCCGATTTTTTGAAAAAAATGCCATAACATAAGGATAATTTCCGCATCGGCGGCGGCATTGGGTGATCCAAAATATTCACACCCAATCTGGTTGAAACCCCTGTACCGTCCTTTCTGGGGTCGTTCATGCCTGAACATAGGGCCAATATAATAAAACTTGGAAACAGGTGATTTTTTGTAAAAAGAGTTCTCAATAAATGAACGGACAACGCCTGCAGTACCCTCTGGCCTTAATGATAGGGAAGACCCGTCCCTGTCATCAAATGTATACATCTCTTTTTCAACAATATCAGTGGTATCACCAATGCCGGTACAGTAAATATCCGTAGATTCGATAACTGGAATCCTGATTTCATTAAACCCGTAAGATTCAAAAACATCTCTTGCAGCATTTTCAATAAAATGCCATCTTTCTATCTCTCCGGGTTGAATATCGTGAAAACCTCTAATTATTTTATATTTCATATTGATTTTTATTCTATATTTTTAAAAATGTTATTATATCGTACCTTATTACTTAAAAACAGAAATTAATTGAAAGTTGTTTTCCAGTTAAATGAAAAAAACTGATATTCTAAAAATCCTTTATGTAGGCAGCCCATCCCTATTCTCAAAGGGTGCCAGTGCAATACATATGATGAAAATGTGCCAGGCAATGAAGGGTATGGGCCTTAATGTAGAACTGATATTCCCAGATTATGATAAGAGCAGGGATATTTTTGAATATTATGGAATTAATGAAAAATTTCAAATCAGAACAATTCCATTTACAGATATTCCTGGCAGACAGGTCTTTCATGGTTTTGCAAGCTCAATATACTGCTTATTAAAAAAAGGGAGTTTCGATATTGTTATTACAAGAAATATTGTGTTTGCATATTTTGCAACAAAATTGTTTGGAATACCAACAATATATGATGCACACCATCCTCTAGTTAATGGTGGTGCCAAGTTGATGTTTAAAGGATTTAAGGATTCAGACAATTTAATAAGGTTTAGTACAAATTCAAGAGGACTTGCTGAGATCTATCTTAAAGAGGGACTTGATGAAAACAAACTTGTTGTGGCACACAACGGCGTAGATCTTGAAAGATTTAAAATTGTTGAATCACAGGAGCAGCTAAGAAAAGAACTTGAACTTCCCCTCGATAAAAAAATTATTTGTTACTGCGGCAATACATATAGGGGCAGGGGTATAGAACTGTTGATAACTGCAGCGGAAAACTATAAAGATATACACTTTCTTGTTGTTGGAGGACTAAAGGAAGATAATGAAAAGTATGAAAAAGAAGTAAATTCAAAAAAATTAAATAATTTTGAACTCAAAGGTTTTGTGAGTCACTCCTCTGTACCAAAATATTTATTAGCTTCTGATATACTGGTAATTCCCTATTCCCACGAAATTACCATTAAAGGCGGAACCAATGCATCAGAATTTACTTCACCAATAAAATTATTTGAATATATGGCAGCAGGGAGGCCCATTTTATCGAGTGCCCTGCCAACTATTCTTGAAATTCTTGAAGATGGAAAAACAGCATCTCTTTTTGAACCGGGAAACATGTATTCATTTTGTGAAGAATTGGATAAATTAATCGTAAATCCTGATTATATGAAAACTTTGTCAAAGAATGCATCTAATAAAGTTAAGGAATACACATGGGAGGCCAGGGTAAAGAAACTTATAAAAAATCCTTTTTTATAAGTTTTTATATATTATAATTTCTTATCTACGCTCTCTTGTAAGATATATTAATAAAAAAATACCTTTAAGCGATTTATGAGACGTTTTATATACTTTATTTTAATATTAGGCAACGTTGCTCTATGTATTTCTGAATCTCATGCCCAAAATACAGCATTTGAGAAATACCTGGCTGAAAGCTCTCCATACGAGGTAAAAGTCCCTGATGGGGATACCCTTGTTACAGATAGTGATGATGTTCAGCTTGGTACAAGGGAATTTCTTCGAGATACAGCTTACTACTACACCTTTATATGGGTTTTCAGGATGTTTTATGTAAGAAACAAGAATTCGAGGATATTTGATACTTCTCTTGAAGACTGGTGGGACAACGTATCTCAATGGCCTGTAACAAATGATGGCGATTCGACATTTACTAATTATGTGGTCCACCCCTTTTCGGGTGCAATGTCTTATCTCTACTACAGGCAGATGGGCCATGATTTTTGGGGATCTTTTCTTGGTTCGGTTGTGCAGAGCACACTCTTTGAGTACACGATTGAAGGGCTTGTTGAGACGCCCTCACTTCCTGATCTTTTATCCACTCCCCTAATCGGTACCCCTGTGGGTTACGGTTTGGAAAAAACTTCGGAATGGCTGTATAACACAGATAACGGAGCAGCAAAAGTGGCAGCACATATAATAAACCCGATGCGTAACTTTGTACATGACCGCCAAATTGTTCTTATTAACCCCCTTACTGGGCAGTTTGAATTCAGCGGTGAATTCCAGACAACGCTTCCTCCGGCTAAACAGAAATCAATTCAATACGGATATCCCTTGTTTTTTGAGCCTGCTTTGCCTTCAGGTTATTTCAGGATGTTTTTAGAAATTGCCAAACAGGACGAACAGCTCAACAATGGTGAATTTATTTTATATCATATTAAAGCTGAATTCCCTACTAAAAGTAATCTTTACAGTGCATATATAAGGATTTCTCAGGCTGGTGTAAACGGCATTACAGTTAATGGTGATAATGTGAGTGATGGTTTTGAATTTGCCAACCTTTTATTTGGAGGTAAAGCAGTAATTTTTAAAACAGATAATTCTCTTTATACAGTTGGCATGGATATTATACTACCCCTAGCATACAAGGATAATATCAGCAGACTCGATGTAATTGTTAATAACAGCCCAAGGGATTACCCACTGTATCTACAAAGTGCTTTCACATTTACGCCATACATCTCAACACTTCATTTTTACAAATGGTTAAGCTGGCAAAATAATGTTGGTTTTGACCTTGTTACACGTGCAGAAGATCTTGAAGGAGACAGCGTGGAGACAAGAATAAAGTATAATTCCGCAATCGGTGTAAACGTGCCGATGGAATTTTTTAACCCGATATTTTATACAGAGTTTAACGGGATTACTAATTTTACAACAGATATATATAAAAAAACTGATATGTTTATCTCAGGTGGTGTAAGGTTAGGAAAAAGATTTGCTCCAGGTTTTTCAGTTCAGGTTCCTTTAAAAGGGACAAGTAATGATAATACCGAAGTAAGTTACCTTCTAGATCTTACAATGAGGTTCTGATTCGATGTTATTCAGGTTTAGTTGTAAGCTGTTTTTCAAAACTGTCGATAGGAATTGCAGAAAGAGTAACTATCTTTACCGTCCCTCTAGCACCGAGCTCAATAGCAACTCTAGAAATTGTTTCGTTGTCGGGGGCTTCCAGAATATTAATAAAATCATATGGGCCAAGCACAGCATATTGTGCCAGAACTTTTACGCCAATTTTTTCGAGCTCGGTATTAACTTCCTTAATTCTTTCCGGTCTCATTTTAACTGTTTTTCTGCCTTCATCTGTAAGTGTTGAAAGCATTATATACTTGCCCATTAGAATATCCCTGATTTAAGTTTTGAATATTTCGGTAAATATTAACTTCTTAAAAACATAACGCAATTGAAGTTTGAAATTATATGATTGAATGATTCTTTGTGTAATTAGGTAGGATAGTTTGCGGATCCAAAATATTTGAATCCGCAAAAATCAGATAACTTTTTCGAGCGCTTTTTCAATTTCACTTTTAGGTACGGCTCCGATGATCTGTTCCTGCACCTCACCATTTTTAAATACGATAAGTGTCGGGATACTTCTGATACCAAATTTCATAGAAATCTCAGGGTTTTCATCTACATTCACTTTACCAACTTTAACTTTATCAACAAAATCATTAGAGATCTCATCAATTACAGGTCCGAGGGCTTTACAAGGTCCGCACCATGGAGCCCAAAAATCTACTAGGACAGGTTTGTCACTGCTTATTACTTCTGCATCGAAGCTTGCATCATCGAGTTGTATAATTGCTTCACTTGCCATTTCTATCTCCTTGATAATTATATGTTAAGAATTTATGCCTTAAGTTTATCTTGTCAAGATGAATTCTGTAATAACATAATTATTGATAAGAAAATAATGATAAAGTTTCAAATCAATATTTGTTTTACCTTTAAAATATAATCGGTAATATAAGGTTCTGTCTACAATGGTACTAATAAATAGTTATTATTATATAAATATGCAGATAGTCTTTACTCTAATTACTATTCTTATTTTCAGCAGTCAATGTCTATTTGCACAGGCACCTCCTTCAGCCCCGGTAACCGTTTCTGTAGTTACTCAAAAAGAAGTACGTAAACCCATAAAACTGGTGGGATCGGTGGAACCCATGCGTAAAAGCCTGGTATCAGCAGAGATAAGTGGAATAGTAATTGAATACCCATATTCAGAAGGTGAATATGTTGAAGAAGGCCAGGTAATTGCCCGGCAGAATAAAAGCAAGCTGGAATTAATGTTAAATGAAGCAATAAATGCTAAAAATGAATCAAAAGCCAGACTGAAACTTGCCGAAGATGAACTTGATAGAATAAATGAGCTTCATGAAAAGGGAATTGTATCCAAGAGTCAACTAGATAATGCAGTTTCGGAAAAGAATGCTTTAATAGCAAGGCAGAAGCTACTGCAAAGCAGAATTAACCAGTTGGAATACGATGTTTCCCATACGAATATTAAGGCCCCATTTAACGGGTATATAACAAAGGAACACAGTCAGGTTGGAGAGTGGCTCGACAGCGGTGACGATGTGGTTGAATTGATAGACATTGACACAGTACAGATAAAAGTGGACATGCCGGAAAAGTATGTACACATGGTAAAAAAAGGTGATGAAGCAATACTCACATTTAATTCTCTACCTGGAAAAGATTTTAAAGGTGAAATAGTTTCTATTGTTCCCCAGGCTGACCAGTCTTCAAGGGCCTTTCCTGTGAAAATTAATCTTGAGAATAAAGCCCATGTAATAAAATCTTCAATGTCAGCCAGGGTCTCTTTTCTTCTTGGTGAAACAGTTGAAGTCAAACTCGTGCCAAAAGATTCTCTTACCGATAGTAACGGTGTAAAAATGCTGTTTGTTGTGAGGGATGGTGCAGCGGTACCACTTCCTGTTACTACCGGGATTGAGCATGAAAACCGTGTACAGGTCGAGGGAGATATAAATGTTGGTGAGCAGGTTGTAGTTAGGGGGAACGAAAGGCTCCAGCCAATGCAGCCGGTAAATGTCACATCCGTGATAGACAATTGATTGAAAAAGATTTAATAAGATAAATCTTGTATCCTGAAATTAAATGAAACTCGTAGAAACAGCTATTAAACGTCCGGTAACAGTTGCAGTTGCCGTAATATTTATTGTTCTGTTTGGTTTTATTGCTCTTTATAGCATTCCCGTACAACTTACCCCAGATGTGGACAATCCCAAGATCACTGTTGATACAGTATGGACTGGTGCAAGCCCCACAGAAGTTGAGAACGAAATTGTAAGAGAGCAGGAAGATGAGCTAAAGAGCATAGAAGGGCTTGTTGAGATGACAAGTGAAAGTTCGGAAGACAGGGGCTCGGTTGTACTTGAATTTGAGGTAGGCACTGATATAGATTCAAAGCTCGTAAAGGTTTCCAATAAACTTGACCAGGTGAAGGACTATCCCGATGATGCTGACAATCCTACAATCAGCAGCGTAGATGTGAGGTCGAGTGCAATAGCATGGTTTATTTTAAAACCCCTGGAAGGCAATAACGAGAATATATACAACTTCCATGATTTTGCAGATGAGTTTATAAAACCCAGGCTTGAAAGAGTGGAAGGAGTTGGGTCTTCAAATATTTTTGGGGGCCAGGAAAGAGAAATTCAGGTTGTTTTTGACCCCAATGAACTTGCTGTAAGGGGAATTACTATCAGAGAGCTTGGTGATGCAATAAACCGTGAGAATGAAAACTTTAGCGGCGGTTCCTTTGATGAAGGTAAACGACGGTATGTTGTCAGAACAATTGGTGAATATATTTCCACTGATGATATTCAAAATGTTGTAATAAAAAATGTAAACGGCATTCCAATATATATAAGGGATGTTGCCGATGTAACACTTGGTTACAAAGATGCAGATTACGCAGTCAGGCAAAACGGCGACCCCGCAATTGCGATAAACGCTCTCAAGGAAAGTGGAGCAAATACTATTGAAGTTATCGATGGTTTACTTGCTGAGGTAGATTTATTAAACGCGGGGCTACTTAAAGATAATGGACTTTATTTATATAACGTATACGAAGAATCAGGTTACATATCTAATGCAATTGACCTTGTTAAGCAGAACCTAATAATCGGGGGATTGCTTGCAATTGCTGTCTTGTTCACATTTTTACGAAGCGGCAGCAGTACACTTATAGTAGCCACGGCAATCCCTATTAGTATCATAGGAACCTTTGTGGTTATGGCTCTTTTTGGAAGGAGCATAAACGTGATCAGCCTTGCTGGTATGAGTTTTGCCGTTGGTATGGTTATAGATAACTCAATTGTTGTTCTTGAGAATATTTATCGACATATGCAGATGGGGAAATCCCGTGTACAAGCCGCTTATGAAGGTACTGTAGAAGTATGGGGTGCAGTGCTTGCAAGTACTCTAACAACAGCCGCTGTCTTTTTACCAATTATTTTTATTAAAGAACAGGCAGGCCAGCTTTTCAGGGATATTGCAATTGCAATAAGTGTCTCTGTAGTACTAAGCCTTATTGTATCCATAACTGTTATACCAACAGCTTCATCCATGATTTTAAATATCGCGGGTGGCATTGATAAAGGCAGCAAATCATTTTTTTCTTTCATTTATAATATTGGAGGCAAGGTCTCCAAACTGATTACAGGCACTGTTAGTTTGATTATTCATAACAGCGGGCTTAGAATTGCAGTAATACTGATTTTTACAATTGGCTCTCTGCTTTTTAGTTACCTGCTTGTACCTAAGACAGAGTATCTGCCTACTGGAAATAGGAACCTTGTATTTGGGATACTTATACCACCACCAGGATATAATATTGATGAATTTGTTAGTATAGGTGAAACGATTGAAACAGACCTTTCTCCGTACTTTACCGAGAATAGCGATACTGAAATTGGTAAGGACAAATTTCCTAAAATAAAAAACTTTTTTTATGTAGCGAGGGGAAGGCAGGTCTTTATGGGTGCTGTTGCACAGGATCCTGAAAATATTAAAAAATTATTACCCCTAATGCAGGGAGCATTGTCTAAAATTCCCGGTATGTTTGCAGTAGTTACCCAGTCCAGTCTTTTTAGAAGTGCGCTGGGTGAGGGCAGGTCAATAAAAATCCAGATCACTGGAGCCGATTTAGAGGGTTTGGTGGGGGTTGCAAGAAAGATCTTTTTTACTTCAATGCAGGCCATGCCTGATGCGCAGTTAAGGCCAATTCCGAGCCTTGATCTTGGTAATCCCGAACTTCAGCTAATTACAGACAGAGAAAGGGCCTCGGAGGTAGGGGTATCAAACCAGGACCTTGGATTTTCCGTAAGAGCACTTGTAAACGGGGCAAAAGTAAGTGATTACACAATTAATGGCCAGGAGATTGACCTCGTAATAAAAGGTGAACAGGAATACAGCAGCAGGACCCAGAGTATTGAAGATATAATGATACAGGCTAATAACGGCAAGCTTGTAACACTTGGATCAATAGCTGATATAAAACTTACTAACGGCCCCGAAAGAATAGATCATTTTGAAAGGGAGAGGACAATAGCTATCCAGGTAAACCCGCCTGAAACTATGCCTCTTGAAACAGCGATAGAAATAATACAAAACGATGTCTTACTTCCCCTACAAAATGGCGGACAGATACCTTCGAATTTCAATGTGCTTTTGACAGGGACTGCAGATAAACTCACAGAGACAAAAGATTCATTGCAATGGAATTTCCTCCTGGCAATTTTGATTTCATTTTTACTTATGGCCTCACTTTTTGAAAGTTTTATTTACCCATTCGTAATTATGTTTAGTGTCCCTCTGGCTTCTCTTGGGGGATTTCTCGGGCTTAGGGTGCTTAACCTTTTTACATATCAACCCCTCGATATACTTACCATGCTGGGCTTTGTAATCCTTATTGGTATTGTGATAAACAATGCTATCCTTATTGTACATCAGTCACTTAATTTTATGAGGGAGGAGTCACTGCCACCGAATAAGGCAATACTTGCATCTGTAAATTCGAGGATAAGACCTATTTTCATGAGTACTATGACTAGTATCTTCGGTATGATGCCTCTTGTAGTTCTACCGGGTGCTGGATCGGAGCTTTATAGGGGACTTGGAAGTGTAATAGTAGGCGGCCTACTAGTATCTACTATCTTTACTTTATTTCTCGTACCATCGGTTTTCAGCCTGGTACTTAACCTCAGAAATAAAAGTTCATAATAACAATAGAAAATTCTAAATGCTATGGCATAATTACATCTTCATATTTAATTTCAGGAGGCATTTCAATGGCTAAAGTTAGACCAGGATACAGGATAGAATCCGATTCGATGGGACAAATGGAAGTTCCCAAAAAAGCATATTATGGTGCACAGACTGCAAGGGCTGTAGACAATTTTCCTATTAGCGGCGCTACTCTTCCCAGGGAATTCATTAAAGCCATGGGGATGATAAAACTCGCAGCAGCTGAAACTAATATGGAGCTTGGCCACATTACAAAGAAATGCGGGAATGCCGTAGTTAGGGCAGCAAAAGAAGTAATAGAAGGGAACCTAGATGAACATTTTGTTGTTGATGTATACCAGACAGGATCCGGAACCTCCACAAATATGAATACAAACGAAGTAATTGCCAACAGGGCAGATGAACTGCTTGGCGGAAAGATTGGGGACAAGTCATTTGTACATCCAAACGACCATGTTAACTATGGCCAGTCAAGTAATGATACAATTCCAACGGCAATGCATGTATCAGCTCTTGTTTCAATTCAGAAAGAACTTATCCCATCTCTTAAATATCTTGAAAAAGGACTGTCCAGGAAAGCAAGGCAGTTTGATAAGATAGTAAAGATTGGGAGGACTCATCTACAGGATGCAACACCTATCAGGCTTGGACAGGAGTTTAGCGGTTATGCAAGTATGATAAGCCACGGGGTCGGCAGGCTTGAAAATGTTAAAGAAAATCTTTCAGAGCTTGCGATAGGTGGAACTGCGGTAGGCACTGGAATTAATACACATAAAAAATTCGGTTCCAAGATTGCAGGTAAATTAACCAAACTTACCGGTGTTAAATTTAAAGAAGCATCGAACCATTTTGAAGCACAAGCATCAAAAGACGCGATAGTGGAGGCAAGCGGAGCACTAAAGACAGTTGCCATAAGCCTGATGAAAATTGCCAATGATATAAGGTGGCTTGGCAGCGGACCTAGATGCGGAATAGGGGAGATTGTACTTCCTGCTATCCAGCCCGGTTCATCAATTATGCCGGGAAAAGTAAACCCGGTGATAGGAGAATCAGTGACCCAGGTTGCAGCCCAGGTAATTGGAAATGATGCTGCAATAACAATCGGCGGACAGTCAGGGAATTTTGAATTAAATGTTATGATGCCTATGATGGCAAATAATATTTTAGAGTCAATAAGGCTGTTGTCTAAAGTCTCTATAGTTTTTGTAGATAAATGTATTAATGATATTCAGGCTGACAAGAAACGCTGTGGTGAGATGATTGAAAAGAGTCTTGCTATGTGTACAAGCCTTGCACCGCTTATTGGTTATGACAATGCTGCGGCTATTGCAAAGGAAGCATTTGCAACGGGTAAGACAGTGAGAGAAGTAGCAATAGAGAAGAAAGTACTTCCTGAAAAGGAACTTAATAAAGTACTTGATCCTTATTCAATGACTGAACCAAGTAATTAGGGCTTGCCAATTATAATAGGTAGCACTTAATAGATCCTTAAACTAGTTCAGGATGACAGATGATTAGCTCAGTATTATAGTTTAGGCATTCATGACTTGTTTCGGAATCCCTTTTTATTTTAGATACTGAAGGGTGATTTTAGGAATTAACGTAAGAATCAATACTTAGGTGCAATACCAAGTTGCTCAATCAGGTCGTGACGGTCCCAGTAGATCCATACTTCTAAGATCATGTTGCCGATTATTTTATGTATGGAAGTACCTGAAACAACAATTTCTTCGTATGTAGGGGACTTTCCCATTAGCTCATGAGAGTGTGTAAAACTGCTTTTCCACTGAGTGGCAACCCTGTTATCTTCTGCTATCTGTTTTTTTATCACAACATGTGTATCAGGAAATAGTTGATAATTAGACTTAACAATATTCTTGTATTTTTCTTTGTCTACTAATCTTGACCCCAGGTGAATTACGCAATCCTCTGTCATAACTTCATCAATTATTTCGAGGTTTTTTGCATTCTGAAGCTCTTCTATATAGTTTCTTGCTATATTCTTTTTTGTTTCAAGTACCATAATATTTTTTTACCTATTTAATCGGCATTGTCAAATAAAATATTCAATTATCTTATTTGATTACATCGATTAGTTGAAGTAATAAATTAGATATAATTTTGTTTGTTGGCTATCTTAAGCGTAAACTTTTCAGTGAAAATACAGTTTAATGTATTACTATTAGAATTATATTTAATGACATGAAGATACAAAGAATTGCCTATTCTGTTTTGATATTGATAACCATATTTACTGTAAATTCTTTTGCACAGGATGAAGTGTATAAGGACTATACAGATATTGGAGTTATTGATGGTACAACAGTACCAATTGAAGAAATTATTCAGGATAGAGATAAATACCATAGAGAGATAATAATTATTGAGGGAAAGTTGTCAGAAATTAAATTTAAAAATCTTATCGGTGGAAAAAAGTTTACACTTTTTCTTGTAGAGGATGAAAATGGCAATAATATCAACGTATATGCAAGGGGTACTGTTGAAGGTTTAGATGAAGGTTCAAATATCAGGGTATACGGAAGGTACAGTAAAAGTAAAAAGTATTTATTTAGCAAGTATAAAAATGTTATGAAAGCAAAGAAAATTCAGATGAACAGTCTTTAATTATTTACTTTTATTAAGTTGTCGGACCTGTCAGAATTAATTCTGTATGTTTTAAGCAGTGCTGGATTTGTAGTCCCTGCCTTAGTTCTGTCAATAACAAGTTCCTTTCCATTGGAATCTTCAAATGTTATAAAATTGTCCTTTGAGTTCTCTACAATTGATACAAGTTGATTTAGATTACTTATCTTAGTACCGTTTACCTTCTTTATAATCAGGTTCTCATTTTCATGATAACCAAGGTTAACATCCGAAGCCAGTACCCTTATCAGAAGGACTACTTCCTCATCCTTCATGGTTTTGGTATTTGATTTTGCCACGCTGATAAGTTCTGCAGGGGCTTTCCTAAACCACTGACTACCCCAGTCCTTTAAGTAATTAATAGTAAGAGTTGAAAATACAAGACCTCCATATATATAATAGCTCGGCAGTGTGTCATTCTGAGTTCTAACCAACTGAATGTCTTGTATAGGTGTATCAAGTATTAAAAGAAGCTTTTTCTTTTCACCCTCCCTGAGTATTTCCAGGTCTATATTTTCTCCTATCTGTTTGTTCTGAATATAGTATGAAAAGTGAGTTCTTTCCTTAGGGCGAAATTCTACAGTACCGTTTCCTGAAACTGGTTTTCCGTCTACGTTCAGGATTATATCTTTTTTCTTTAAAATACCTTCAGAGGGTGAACCGGAAATAACGCTTGTAACAAGTACCCCGCTGTCAAATTCTTCCATGCCGTATTTTCTTTTAAAGCTCTCGTTTTCAATATTTTGTGTCTTGATTCCAAGGGAAGGAAAGCCGTCATATTGACCGTTCTCAATATCTTCAAGGAAATGTTTAATCACAGGAGGCGGAACCATATAACCTATGCTGTCGGATTTAAGAAGTGTCTGCATTATAATTCCTACTATATTGTTGTTGTTTATTGCGGGGCCCCCACTATTGCCTGGATTAATTGGTGCGTCTATCTGTGCAGCAAGAAAGGGAAGGTTGCTCTGTGCATAGACTTCATGCTCAATTCTGGATATTACACCTTTTGTTATACTTAGCGTATCACCGCCTTTAGGAAAACCATATACAAGTACTTCTTCCTGAGTATTAGGTAGTGATCCGACTGTTATTGGCCTTGTATTGTTAAAAAATAAATTGTCATCAACAGTTAATACTGCCAGGTCAGCTTCATGAGAAATAAACAGCACTTTTGCGGTATACCTCTTTGCTTCTCCATACTTTCTTATCTGTACAAGTGTATTGTTAGCAACAACATGTGCGTTTGTAAGAATCCTGTTTTCGGAAATTATACATCCTGACCCGGTGTGAAACTCGGCGCTGTCCATAGTCCAGGGATCAGAGTAGTAGGGACTTACCATTTGGGTATAAACTTTTACAATAGAATTCCTGATATCGTATTCAGCTGAAGCATTGTTTGTATAAGTAAAAAGAACAGAAAGAACAATTAAAACAGATATAAAGTACTTCACTAATACCTCCTGTGCATTTAATTAATAATTATTATCAATATATCATGAGTTTTAATAATATGTTTCATAAAAGAAATATAAGTTGTTGGTTTTTATTTCTTTAGTTCTATCAAGTACTGATCAACCACGCTCTTCCATAGCCTTTGGTTAATTCTCACCTTTTCTTCCGAGAGCTCTCTCAGAAACAGGCCGGGTTCGTTTTTCCATTCTATTATCTTATTGACCCTTTTGAGGAATGTATTAAAAACATTCTTGCCGGGTTTCTTGAGGTCGAGCTCACAGTCCACAAAGCCTGTGTTTACTGATGAGCGAAGCCCTATAAATGCAATTCCAACATCCACTGCTTCTCTTTCAATTTTTTTTAACTCACAAAAAGCATTCTTATATGCTTCAAGCTGCTGACGGTGTTTCGAGTCCTGTTCCTTGTTCCTATCGGTTTTCCAGTCCAATATCATAAATTTGCTGCCGTTATTAAAAACAGCATCAATTTTCCCCCTGAACTTTATATCATCTTCAATGTCAGATATATCTGAAAAAGGTACATCAAAGAACTGCTCTACCTGGTAAAGATCGGGATAAGATGACCTTATCTCATCTGCAAGGTGTTTTATGTTGTCCTGGAACGGTTTGTAGTCATCTTCAATAGCATGTTCTTCACCTTTCAAATATTTTTCTGCTGCCAGGTGGACTTCGCTACCAAGCCTGAGGGCAGGGGAGTATTCCCTTATGTTCATAATATTGTTTACAAGGTAATCAAACGGTTTTGAATTGGCTGATGTGAATGAAAGGCTGTTTAATTTTTTGAAATGGTTGTGAATAAAATCAATAAGCCAGTCCTTATTATATTCAAGAAGCTCTTTTGCCTTGTCATATTCTTTATTCACAAACAGGCTATACGCATCTTTCTTATAGGAAATATTATCGCTGCTTTTGTTTTGTTCGATTTCTTTTAGAGTAGATTCCCCGGCAGAATCATTGATATACTCTCCTGATTTGTCGGTAATTATGTATAGGTTTTCTTTTGCCCTTGTGAATGCTACAAAATTAATCCTCAAAAGTTCTTCTTCGAGTTCCTCTTCTGCATGAATCCCCTTTGAACTTAGTATTGCTTCTACAACTTCATCCACAAAGTTTGTCTGGGTACGGGCCACTGACGGGATATAGATTACATTATCAAATTCCCTCCCCTTGGCTTTGTGAATTGTTGTGAGGACAATATTCTTTTCGTCTTCTATATCATCTGTTGCAATATCATAGGACTGCAGATAGTCAAAAATATGGCCCAGTCCCTTGTTCTCAAGAAGTGTAAGAGATTCGAAGAATGCCCCGTTTATCTTTTCGGCGGCGGAGTAGTATTCTCTGCCATAGGAAATTGAGACCGGAATGATCAATTCTTTGAAAAGTTTTATAAGGTCGTACTTGGTTTTTACATTTTCCCGCAGTTTTTTAAATCCAGGGACATCTTTTAGAAGCTCTTCCAGCTTTTCATATTTTCTGTCGGCAAATTCAAAAGCGTCCTGTATGGAAACAGGGAAGTAAGGGGTAAACATTGCATTTTTAACTTCCTGTATGTTTTTACTGAGCACAGCCCTCAGGAATGCTATTATGTCGTTTTTGGCATCATCGGAACCGCTGAAGAAAGTGGAGGAATATTCGAGCCCGAGTATGTCCAGTTCACTGCCAAGGTCAGTGATCTGGCTGTTTGTCCTTAGAATTACCGCGGTTGTCTTACCTTCTTTGGTAACCTTTGTTACAAGATTAAGTGCATATGGTATCAGGTTTTTTTTATCGGCGGGTATAATAACCGGCTTATTCCCGTCTATACCAAGAGCATTGGTTAATCCCTTTAGTTCTTCTATGTGCGAGCTGTCAGCAGTCTTGGAAATAAAATAGTCCCTCGAGTATCCAAGTATCTGGTTTGTACTCCTGAAGTTTTCTGAAAGAACAAAGTGCGTGGAGTCTTTAAAGAGTTCAAAGTTAGATATGGACCCTCCCTGGAAACCGAATATTGCCTGTTTCTTGTCGCCGACTGCAATAAACTTATGCCCGGATTTAATTGCAATATCTGCTTCCATTTTATTTACATCCTGGAGTTCATCAATGAGCACATAATCAAATTCCGGGTCCTTGTTGAGTTTTAAATATTCGATTAGAAGGTCGGCATAATCAAATCCTTCAGATTCTTTTACATTTTCGTAGTGCTTATAAATATTTACAAACTCCGTAAGGAATTTTTCGAGTTCTGCCCTGCTGATTTTGGACTCGCCCGGCAGGTGTTTTGCAGAATCCTGCACGTCAATATCGGATGGCAGAATGCCAAAACTCTTTAGGAAACGAATAAGGTTTTCGATCTTAGGTACAAGCGAATCAAGAATATATTTCTCAGAATAATTAAGAATTCTGTTTTCCTTTATATAAAGGAAAATTGAAAATCTTAATAAGTTGGAGGATAAAATGTCCTGGTTGTCGAGACTGTTAAGTGCATAAGAATGAAAAGTAAATACATTCAGCTTGGAAATATCAAAGCTTACTTCTTCCTCTTCCCTTAGCTTTAATATTCTTTCCTCCATTTCACGTTTGGCTTTTTCTGTGAAAGTAAGGCATAAGATCCTCTCCGGGCTGAATCCTTGGTTTATAAGTGAAAGGTACTTATGTGCGAGAAGCAGGGTTTTCCCGGTACCGGGATTGGCGGTAACAAGAATGTTGCCCCTTGTGTCCAGAATATCCTGTTTCTCTTTATTAATGCCCATTTTTAAAAATCTGCCGTTTTATATGAATCTTTGGATAAAGTATTTAAATCTAAGAATTGTCATTAACCGTATATTAATTTAGTTAAAGGAAATAAAAATGATAAGAAAAATATTACCCATATTATTTATAATGTTTAGTCTAGGTTTTGCCGAGAATACTTTTGCCTCTGATACTAACTTTGATCACCAATATAAGAACTACGGACTTATTCTCAATGACCATGTAAGTAGTGGTAGGGTTGATTACAGTAAGCTTAAAACAAATTCTACAGACCTGGATTTAGTGCTTGTAGAATTTCAGGGAGTAACGAAAGATGAGTTTGATAGATGGAGCAAAATGAAACAACTTGCTTACCTGATAAACCTCTATAACGCTGCTACGCTTGACCTGATTGTAGACAACTATCCTCTAAACAGTATTAAGGATATCGTTAAACCCTGGGATAAAAAAATCGTGAACCATTATGGTGATTCTATTTCACTAAACTATCTCGAACATGAAATCATTAGAAAAAACTATAAAGAGCCAAGAATCCATTTTGCACTTGTATGTGCTGCAAAGGGCTGCCCCGTAATAATAAGTGACCCATATACAGGAGACAAACTGGAATCACAGCTTGAAGGTTCTACAAAAGTATTTTTGTCTGCATATGATAAAAATAAAATAGACGATGATAACCAGGTAATTATTGTTTCTCCGATTTTTGACTGGTTTGCGGATGATTTTGTAGGGAAGTCAGGTTCGGTTGTAGCATTTCTTGCACCTTACTATTCTAAAAACCCTGAAGATTTAAAAAACTACCAGATTAAATATACTAATTACGACTGGACACTTAACGATAAGTAAAAAATTTTGTAAACCAGTGTTCAGATCTCTTTGATTTTTTCTAAATAATGAAAAATGTAGATGTAATTATCCCTGTATACAACGAAGAGGGGTCTATTGGCCTTGTTATCGGTGATATACCAAAAGAATTGGTAAATGATATTGTCGTAGTAAATAATTTATCAACAGATAACAGCGAAGATGTTGCAAAGCAGGCTGGGGCAACCGTAGTAGACCAGGGCAAAAAGGGGTACGGCAATGCGTGCCTTAAAGGAATAGAATATGTTGATGCCAAAGCGGAAAAGCCTGATATATTGGTATTTCTTGACGGGGATTATTCAGACCACCCGGAAGAATTACCTGAACTTCTAAAACCAATAGTAAATGATGATTATGACCTTGTAATTGGTTCAAGAACTACGGGTAAACGTGAAGAAGGTGCAATGCTTCCGCAGGCGGTATTCGGAAATTTTCTTGCTACTTTCCTGATCCGTTTATTTTACGGATTTACTTTTACTGACCTTGGGCCTTTTCGTGCTATTAAATATGAAAGCCTGAAATCACTTGAAATGCAGGACACTACATTTGGATGGACAGTAGAGATGCAGGTCAAAGCGCTTAAGAAAGGGCTAAAATGTACAGAGATTCCCGTAAGTTACAGGAAAAGAATAGGGGTATCTAAAATTACAGGGACACTAACCGGAACCGTAAAAGCCGGGTATAAAATTATCTGGACAATTTTTAAATATTTATAATAAATTCTTTTAAATAAATCATGCCTGATAAAGCCGTATTCTTAGACCGCGATAAAACCATAATTTTACCAAACGGGGACAACTATATTTACAGGATCGGCGATTTTTATATTCCTGACAGTTATATAACGGCACTAAAAAAACTCTATAACAATAAATACAAACTTTTTGTAGTTACTAACCAGGGAAGGGTAGCTAAAGGTTATATGACAGAGGAAGACGTAACAGAACTGCACGAATACCTAAATGGTATATACAAAGAAAACGGCTTTCAAATAGAGGAGTTTGCTTACTGTCCACATAATCCAATGGGAGATGTTTCTCCCTACAATGTTGTATGCCCATGCAGGAAACCCAAGCAGGGCTTGTTTCATGATTTAATAGACAGATATGATATTGATGTTGCAAAATCATGGATGGTTGGTGATACGGAACGGGATATTGTTGCCGGAAATCTCTGCGGATTGAAGACTATACTACTAAGGACAGGATTCTTGATAGGATCAGAGAATGCCGACTACATAGAAGATGATCTTGCCTCTGCTGCTATCAGAATTCTAAAAACAAAAAAATAACGTATATAAAATTATTTCATTATGTAAAATAGTGCCATGCCAAATAATATAATGAAATCAGCAGTACGTGTTTTATACAATTTTACTGATACTACCCAGGGCGTAGACAAAGAAGAAGTTCTAAGGGTATTTGGAATATCTAAAGATTTTAAACCCCAGGAAATAATGGATCTGTTGCTTGAGAACGATTATCTAACACCCTCAGAAGATGGCGATCTTTATTTCATTTCAGATGATGGACTTAAGCTTATAAAAGCAATCTGAAATATAACAAACTTCCTGATATTTAAATGTTCTATGATAGTATGCGTCCCCGAGAGGATTCGAACCTCTGACCCCCAGATTAGGAATCTGGTGCTCTATCCTGCTGAGCTACGGGGACACTTAATAGAACGCAATATTCTAGCAAATATTTTATAGATGTAAAAAGATTTGTTTAAACAGTAAGGGTTAAAGATCTTGGAAGTAATTATTTTGCTTCTTTGTGCAGTATTTCATCAACTCTGAGTTTGACTTCACCATCAAGATTGTTATCCAGGTAAAGCTCAACGGCTTCTCTTACAACTTCGGAAATACTTTTTCTTAGAGACCACTTCGTCTCTTCAAGTGCTTCTGCGAGTTCTGCGGAAACCCTTATATTCAGTATCTTTTCCAGGTTTTTATCACTTTGTTTTTTTGTGGACATTTTTCTTTTGGGTCTCTTTTTATTTATTAAATTTAAAGAATTATAAACCCTTTTTTGTATTACTGTATTACAAATATACCATGTTGACATGATACGTAAATTTGTCTATACTGATCTACTGTATTACAGTATTAATGTCCATCTGTATTATGGACATACAATATTACAATCATTGATGGAGGAATTCAACATGAATAAATTTAACAGGCAGGAATGGGATATTGTTGCCAACGAGGTTAATGAACTTCAGGATATGCTTTGGCATAGTGCAAAAAAACTTGCAAAGTACGATCTAATGGTTGATCAGCTCCCCCACTGGACAGAAGACCAGAAAGACAGGTACGTCAAAGAAAGCTATGAGTTTCATCTAGCTGATGGCTGGAAAAGAATTGAAAAAATTAAAAACCTGTTAGACAAACTTGGAATGCCAGAAGATGTAAAACTTAAAAGGGATGTTGTACACGACGTAGCCTAGTTAAGTTTTATCTCAAAAAGTTTTGGCCAAAGTTTTCCGGTAACAAAAATCTTTCCGGTATATTCATCATAAGCAATACCGTTAAGTACATCTATTCTAGTGTTACCATCAAAGTGTTTATGGAGTATTGAAAGGTCATACCATTTTAAAACTTTCCCATTCATAGGGTCTATTGAAATAATTTTGTTTGATCTCCAGATATTTGCATAAATCTTTCCGTTAATATATTCAAGCTCGTTTATAAGGCTTACCTTTTCGCCTCTATCTGTGACCTTAATTATCCTGGTTTGTTTAAAAGTATTGGGATCATAAAAGTAAATATTAGGTGTTCCGTTACTGATAATCAGTTCCTTGCCATTATTTGTAATCCCCCAGCCATCAAAAGAGTATTTAAAAGTACCAAGTTCTTTAAAACTATCAGCATCATAAATAATCCCGGTCTTTGACTTCCAGGTGAGCTGATATATCTTCCCGTTTAAGAGAGTAATTCCTTCTCCGAAGTAGTGGTCGGGTAGTTTATGAATCTGCTCTACTTTACCAGTGTTAAGGTTTACTTTTCTCAAAGTTGATTTTCTATAGAGTCCCGTGCCTTCATAAATTTTTCCATTGTGGAAAATAAGTCCCTGTGTAAATGCCCCAGTATCATGAGGATAAGAATTTACTATTACAACTTCCCCTGAGTTGTTTTGTTCAATTGCGGAACTTTGGTCTTGGCAGGAGTAAATAAGTGTGAATAGAAAAATAATTAATAAAAATGAATTTATCTTGAGTTTCATATATATCGTTATTCGGTAGTTTTTGTGATTTTTTAATATATCACGAAAAGTAAATAAATCATGTGTATATCAATTTATACTTGTATTGAAAATATAATTTAGGTATACCTAAATATAAATTAATTATTTAGGAAAAAATATTTATGCAAGTAAAAATATATTTGGTAGCTACATTAGTTTTAATCGCATTTATTTCTCACGCTACTGATAGTTTCGCTGTTGGAGGTATTTCTAATTCAAAGGTTATTGTACCAAGCACTGACACAGTACCTAAGAAAAGTATTGAATTAGAGCCATTTGCCAATTTCCTATTTGCCGATGATGAAAACAACACAAAGACATATGACCTTGGTGCGAGGTTTACTTATGGCTTGTTAGATACTGTAGAAGTTGGTATTACGTTCTTTTTTGTCACGTTTGAAGATGATGACCTTATAAATACTGATTCAAATTTTGGGAATATAGAACCGGGACTTAAATGGAGGTTTCTTGAACAGGAAGATTACTCTCCAACTTCTTTTTCACTGGCTTATGAAGGCGGTATGACATTTCCGACAAGCAGTAGTGATAATAAATGGACCTTCGAACCTTTGGGACTTATTCTAACCAAGAATTTTAGTGAACAGTTCTCAGTTGACCATGATGTTGTTCTTAGAATAGTTGAGGATGAATTATGGGGAATAATTTCAAACCATGGTATCGGGTATTACCTGACCGACTGGCTTCAGCCAGTAGCTGAGTTGGGATATGTATATGAAAACATTGATAACAGTAGAAATGCGCATGTTCTAAATATAACAGGGGGATTTACTGCAAACTTAACCAATTATGCCACGTTAATAATTGGTGTTACAAAAGACATAGTTACTGAAGATGTTGAAGATACACTGGTAGTATCAACAGCACTAACATTAATATTTTAGACATAAGGAGATATTCTATGCTCTCACAATCAATTGAAGACTATTTAAAAGTAATTTATGACATCCAGAATACTGACGGGAAAGTGACAACAACTTCACTTTCAAACAAACTAGTAATAGCCCCTGCCTCAGTTACTGGAATGTTAAAAAAATTATCATCAAAAAAACTTGTTACTCATAAAAAATACCAGGGTGTTCAGCTTACAGAGAGTGGCGAAAAAATAGCACTAGAAATTATACGCCACCACAGGCTGATAGAACTATATCTCAAAGAAGCACTTGGAGTTCCCTGGGACAAAGTACATGAAGAAGCCGAAAAATGGGAACATGTCCTTTCTGAAGATATAGAGGATAGGATAGATAAATTTCTGGGTCATCCTACATCCGACCCACATGGTTCTCCTATACCAAGCAGAGACGGAACAATTGTAGAAAGAGAATGCTATTGCCTAGCCGATATTGAACCGGGTCATAAAGCCGTAATAGCCGAGGTCAGCGATCATGACGCTAGTATGCTGAGGTACCTCGGGGAAATGGGATTTTACCCGGAAACAAATATTCAAATTAATTCCGTGGAGCCATTTAACGGGCCAATGAAAATTAATATTAAAAATAAAATTGAAATACTTGGAAGGGAAGTTGCCAGGTATATCGCTGTTACTGATGTTAAGAAGGTAGCGTGAAAAAATATGACAATGAATAAATTACTACTACTGATACCAATGTTACTGGTTTTTTCCTGCACTGACAGCAATAAAACTGATTTGAATGCGGATACAATCAGGATTGCAACAACAACTGGGATGATAAACGATATTGTACTTAATGTCGGGAAAGAAATGGTTTCAACCCAGTCTTTAATGGGCCCGGGAGTTGACCCTCATCTATACAAGGCAAGCGCCAAAGATGTCAGTACACTCTCCAATGCGGATATTATCTTTTATAACGGACTACATCTTGAGGGTAAGATGACCGAAGTATTTGAGAATATGTCCAAGCGTGGCATTAAAACAGTGGCAGTTGCAGAAGGTATAGATAAAAGCAAACTCCTTCAGTCTCCAACATACAAGGGGTATTACGATCCGCATGTCTGGTTTGATGCAGGTTTATGGTCAAATGCTGTTGATCGAGTAACCGGGGCACTTGTAGCACATGATCCAGCAAATAAAGAAATTTATCTCCAAAATTCAGCAGATTACCAGGCAAAACTTAAAACACTTGGAACTTTTATACACAATAAAGTAAATTCTCTAAATGAAAACAAGAGGGTGTTAATAACTGCCCACGACGCTTTTGGTTATTTTGGAAAAGCATATAACTTTGAGGTTATAGGGCTACAGGGAGTAAGCACGGATTCAGAGGCAAGTACCGCGGATCTTCAAAATTTATCCAAGCTTATCGTAGAAAGGAAGATTCCGGCAATATTTGTTGAGTCTTCTGTTTCTCCTAAATATATAGAGGCAGTAAAAGAAGCAGTAAATTCCAAGGGGTTTAACGTGGAAGTTGGGGGGGTTCTCTATTCCGATGCTCTTGGAAACTATGGCACCCCCGAAGGCACATACGTTGGAATGTTTGAGTACAACGTAAATACAATTGTGGATTCATTAAATAAATAGCTAGTTATGGAAAATAAATACACTTTAGAAATCACAGACCTAACCGTGGCTTATGACAATAAGCCGGTCCTTTGGGATATTGACCTCAATATTCCTGAGGGAGTATTAATGGCTATTGTTGGACCAAACGGTGCGGGAAAGACTACTTTAATTAAGGCTATTCAGGGACTTGTGCCGACTGCGGCGGGCAGGGTGCTGGTATTCGATAAAAAATATTCTGAAAACAGGGGGCTGGTGGGATATGTACCCCAGAGGGGAAGTGTAGACTGGGATTTTCCAACCAGCGTTGTAGATGTTGTAAAGATGGGGACCTACGGAACCCTCGGATGGTTCAGAAGGCCTGGTAAAAAAGAAGAAAATATGGCTCTGGAAGCTCTGGAAAAAGTTGATATGCTCGATTTTAAAGACCGCCAGATTAGCAAGCTATCGGGAGGACAGCAGCAAAGGGTTTTCCTTGCGAGGGCGCTAGTACAAAATGCTGAAATATATCTTATGGATGAGCCTTTCCAGGGAGTTGATGCAACAACAGAGAAAGCTATTATTACCATACTAAAAGATTTAAGATCACAGGGTAAAACACTTGTAGTTGTTCACCACGACCTCCAGACCGTAATGGAATATTTTGATAGTGTTGCACTTTTAAATATAAGGCTTATTGCAAGCGGTAAAGTTGAAAATGTTTTTACAGCTTCAAACTTACATGCTACCTATGGCGGTAGAGTGAAATTTCTTGATCAGGAAATAAGTCAGAATGCAGTATAAAAATGATTTTACATGAACTAATATTTGACTACACATTAAGAAACGTAGCTTTAGGTTCTGCCATGCTGGGAATTGTAAGTGGGTTTCTGGGGACTATTGTTGTATTGAAAAAGCAAAGCCTGCTGGGTGATGCAATGTCACATGCAGCACTTCCGGGTATAGCACTTGCTTTTATTATATTTGGGACAAAAAATATGTCCGTACTTTTGTTTGGTGCAGGCATTACTGCTTTTATTGCCACTGGACTGATTTACCTCACTACAAAAAATTCCAAAATAAAGTTTGACTCTTCTCTTGCCATTTGGCTCTCCACATTTTTTGGCTTGGGACTTGTATTGCTTACTATAATACAGAGGTATCCAAATGCACAGCAGGCTGGGCTTGATAAGTTCCTTTTTGGCCAGGCTGCGGCACTTACACAAAGTGATGTAACAACGATGTTTATACTGGGTGCGGTTTCAATTTCCATCGTGATACTTTTTTGGAAAGAGATTAAAATTTTAATCTTCGACCCGGGTTTTGGTACAAGCCTTGGATTGAAACTCCGCATTATGGAAACTGTTGTTATTGCACTTATTATTATTGCCATTCTGATAGGGCTTCAGACTGTTGGTGTAGTTCTTATGAGTTCAATGCTAATAGCACCTGCAGTAGCCGCAAGGCAGTGGACTGACAGGTTCAGTACTATGGTAATGCTGTCTGCTTTATTCGGGATAGCTGCGGGTATAAGTGGTTCTGTATTCAGTAGTAAAATTGCAAAAATGCCTACCGGCCCCGCTATCATAGTATCAATTTCATTTATAGTCTTATTTTCTATTTTGTTTTCTCATAAATACGGCCTTATTACTCAGTACTTTATCGAACGGCGAAGTAACCGTAATATAAAACTTAACAGGATCCTGGAAGGCCTTCTTAATTTATCGGTAAACCATGATGACCCTTACCACCCTCATTCTATTAATGTACTGAAATTTATGGGTTATAGCCCTGGAGCAATCCGGTCAGGACTTGAGATCTTAAATAAACAAGGGCTTGTTGAGCACCGTGGCGAAGAAGAATGGGCATTGACCAAAGAAGGATATACAGAGATTGAAAATAACTTTAAAAGACTAATTCCATGACAATGCAATTTGAGATACTGATCATTGCTATGTTTGTTTCTGCTTCATGTGCAGTCCTGGGGAGTTTTCTGATACTGCGTACAATGGCAATGATGTCAGATGCTATAAGCCACTCAGTACTTCTTGGTATCGTCATAGCATTTTTTATTGTGAGCAGTTTAAGCTCTCCTCTCTTAATTGTAGGGGCGGGGCTTAGTGGCCTGCTTACAGTCGTTATGGTTGATCTTGTGAATAAAAAGAAGTTCATTAAAAAAGATGCGTCAATCGGCCTTGTATTCCCTCTTCTATTTAGTATTGCAATAATTATAATTTCAAAATATGCAGGGAATATACACCTTGATATAGATTCGGTTCTTCTGGGTGAATTGGCATTTGCTCCATTCAACAGAATAATTTTAGATGGTATTGATATCGGTCCTAAATCACTTTATGTAATGGTTACTCTTTTTATACTCAACTCTTTTTTTATAACCTTTTTTTATAAGGAACTAAAAATTACCACTTTTGATAAATCACTTTCTTCAACTCTTGGGTTTAGGCCAAACTTTTTAAATCTTTTCTTAATGGGTATGGTCTCGATAACCTGTGTTGCAGCCTTTGATGTAGTGGGATCTATACTTGTAATTGCATATATGATAATACCGCCTGCAACTGCGTATTTACTTACTGAAAAACTATCTTACATGATTGTTCTAAGCGTATTTGTAGGAATGTTGAGTTCTATTGCAGGATTTATATTAGCTAACCTAATTAATGCTAATATTGCAGGTTCTATTTCCGTGGTGTGTGGTTTGTTTTTTCTCATTACACTTTTTTTATCACCCGGAAACGGCATAATTTTCAATTACAGGGATAGGATACGGAAGAAATGGCTATTTTCCGAAAGCCTCCTGCTTGTTCATCTTTCCAACCATGAAGGGCAACCGGACTATGATGATGAGTCTAGGATTGATCATTTAAATCAGCATATGCTCTGGGACCTGAAGTTTGGAGAAAAAGTTGTTGGAATTGCCTTAAATAATGGATACCTTCTGATTTCAGGACAGAACCTTGTTTTAACTGATAAGGGTAGACAATACGTGGAAGAAATAAAAGAAAGTACTATTTAATTTTTGCTACTGTTATTATTGGAAATATTTTTTTTATAGTTTAAAAGTATTAAGAAAAGAGCGAGAAGTTTATTTTTATCCTCATCAATCATAGATTCAATATAGTCCATGTTGTCCCTTACAGTTTGGTCTTCTGGAGCTATCTTTTGAGCTTCCCGTAAAACATCGAGTGCTTCTGTATACCATCCCTTTTCAGCAAAAGAAAAGGCAAGGGAGTTATAAGAAGGAATAAATTCGGGGTCAAATCCTATAATTTCTTTATATTTCTCGATTGCTTCATCCAGCCATCCAAGATCAAAATAGCAGTTGCCAAGGGATAGGTATGCCCATGAATCTTCGGGCACTATTTCAGTATGGCTGTTAAACTGTCTGATTGCTTCTAGTGTCCAACCCATATCAAAATAACATAGGCCAAGCTGGTAATGAATCTCATCAAAATACTGGTCGTATTCGTATGCCATGCATTGTTCGAATAATTTAATAGCTTCTTCATATAAACCCGATACTTTGTATGCAATTGCAAGATGCCAGATTGCAAGAGAATAGTCTGGGTTAATGCTGATAGACTTAATAAATATGTTTATTGCTTCATCTATCCTGTTTATCCTGCAAAGTGTTATACCATATTGAGTCAATATTTTTGGGTCGTCACCCTTAAGACTCAATGCCATAGTATAATATTTTATTGAATTTTTGAACTGTTCCATCATGTCAAATGTAACAGCATACGAAAGGTAAACGTAGGGGTCGTTTGGCGAAAGTTTATTAGCTTTGCTAAGTGTAGATAATGCTTCTATAAATTTACCGCTTTCTTTAAACTGATCAGCTTTATTTAATAGCCGGTCAAGTTTATTCATACAGTTCTCCACATTTTGGTTGAATTTGAGTAAATCATATTTGTATAAAAGATTCTTGTCAATTATTAATGTTGATTATATCATTGTACAAGAATAAAAATTCGTAGCCATAACAGGAATTATTTAATGTTTTCTGAAACTTATATCTTGACAAATAATGTTAAAACAACTAAATTGGAACCATATATTGTTTGGGTTGGAAAGTGAGGAAATATTATGAGAAGATCTGACATTGAGAGAGAACTGTCTGAAAAATTTAAATTACAATCAAACCAGTCGATACAAATTCTGGATACAATAATAGAAAGTATGACCGGCGTATTACAAGAAGACGGAAGGATTGAGATTAGGGGATTCGGTAGTTTCTTTACCAAAAGTTATGGTTCCTACGGTGGTAGAAATCCCAGGACAGGGGAGTATGTGGAGGTCGCTGAAAAGAAATTACCTCATTTTAGGCCAAGTAAGGAATTGTTAAAAAAGTTAAACAATAATACAGATAAAGAATAGTATTATTCAACACTTTACTGTTTCATTCTTATTCCAATCTTTTTAGAAAAAACATCCTTTACTATATTTATACAATTTAATCATGTCCTTAAGAGATATTTTAATATATCCGGATAAAAGGCTACGAAAGAAGTCTCAAACCGTTGAAAAAATAGACAAGAAAATCCTAAAATTGCTGGATGATCTAGCTGATACTATGTACAATGCCCCGGGCGTGGGTCTTGCTGCACCGCAGGTTGGAGAACATGTCAGGGTACTGGTCGTAGATATTTCAACAAAGGAAGAAGAAAACGATCTCCTGGAACTTATTAATCCTAAAATAACAGATACAAACGGAAAACAAAGCAGTGAGGAAGGATGTTTAAGTATCCCTGGATATTATGGGAATATAACAAGAAAAAAGAATGTTACTGTAGAAGCGGTTAACAGAAATGGTGAAAACTATACAATTGAAGCTGAGGATATTTTATCCCGTGTACTTCAACATGAAATAGACCATCTCGATGGAATTCTCTTTTTCGACAAAATGGCCAAACTTAAGAAAGAACTTTTTATAAAAAAAATTGACAAAGCCTTCAGATAATAAAATGCCATCAACATTAGTCGAAAACCTTTCACCTTTTTACGTGATGGAAGTCCTTGAACATGCTAAGAAACTTGAAAGTGAGGGGAGGGACATTATCCACTTTGAAGTTGGTGAACCTGATTTTATTACTCCGGAGAAAATTTGCGAATCTGCTATTGAATCCATAAAAAGTGGCGACACTAAATATACTGAGAGTCTCGGCATTCCAGAGCTAAGAGAAACAATAGCAAAAAATTATAATAAAAAATATGGACAGAAAATCCTATATAGCAATGTTGTAGTGAGTTCAGGAAGTTCCCCTGCAATCTTTATGTCAATATTGTCTGTTGTAAACCCCGGCGATGAAGTAATAATAACTGACCCGCATTATGCATGTTATCCGCAGATTATAAAAATTGCTGGTGGGGTGCCCAGAAAAGTTAGGGTGTATGAAGAAAACGAGTTTCAGATAGATGTATCTGAAATAAAGAAAAATATCACTGATAGAACAAAAGCAATAATTCTAAATTCACCTTCTAATCCAACTGGTGCAATTATTAATGAGCAGGTATTCAAGGAAATTGCTGAGCTTGGAGTTCTAATTATTTCAGATGAGATATATCATGGACTTGAATATACAAAGAAAGCTGATTCAGTTTATCAGTTTACTGATAATGCATTTGTGATAAATGGATTTTCTAAGCTTTATGCAATGACCGGATGGAGGTTAGGGTATATTATAGCCCCCGAAAAGTTTATCAGACCCATACAAAAGCTCCAGCAAAATCTTTTTATTTCACCAAACCCCTTTGTTCAGAAAGCAGGAATAACAGCTATTACAAAAGCACAATACAATACGGATTTAATGGTTAAAGAGTTTGATGAAAGAAGGAAATTAATGCTTCGTGAATTAAGAGCAGCAGGGTTCAAAATTGTCAATGATCCTGAAGGTGCTTTTTATGTTTTTCTAAATATTTCCGAATTCTCCACAAATTCTTATAAACTCTCATTTGATATCTTAAATAAAGCCGGTGTTGCTATTACACCAGGAGTAGATTTTGGAGATGGTGGCGAAGGGTATATAAGGCTTTCTTATGCAACTTCAAGAGAACTTATAGTGGAAGGTGTAAAAAGGTTAGCCGGTTATTTTAATAATTATTGATGAAACGATGATGATACCACTTATTGAAAATGCAGATCTTAAAGACAAAAGAGTACTGCTGCGACTGGATTTTGACCATCTTTTTGAGAAAAATTTCAAACCGGGAAAAATGCAGAGGTTTAGTATTGCCGAACCTACATTGAGATATTTACTTGATGCAAAAGCCAAGGTTGTTATCGCGCCAAGTTTTACAAAGGTAAATAAAAAAAACAAAGCCGAATACAGCATAGAACATTATGCACGTTACATTTGTGACTTGTACAAATGTAATGTCTACCTGACAGAAGAAATAGTCGGAAGTTTGCCGCAAAAATTATCAAGTGATATTGAACCCGGGTCTATACTTTTCCTGGAAAACCTTTTTAACATGGACGGTGAAAAGAATGCAGAAAAGGAATTCGCCGAAAAACTTTCAATGCTTGGTGAAATATATGTAAATGAAGCTTTTACTCTTTCAGGTACAGAACTTGCTTCTAATACTGTTGTTGTTGATTTTTTTGATAAAGAAAACATATATTTAGGTTTAAATTTCAGTAATGAATATTCAAATATTCTTAAGTTAAGAACTGAAGGGGATTTATTTACTCTTTGTTTAAATAAAGATGATGATCTTGCAGGTGCCCTGGATGCATGTGAAAACCTGTTAGAAAAAGTTGACCGCATAATTCTTTTGGGTGAATTGTCGAGTATGTATTCAACTGTTAAGAACGAAATAGATAATCATAATTATTCCAAAAAGATTATTAATAGATTAAAAAGAGTTATTAATTCCGCTGAAGTAAGGAATATAGATATAGTTCATATAGTTGATTATTATGCCGATGACGGGAATTCTAAGGCGAAGTTGATAAGGAATGAAATAATTAATAATAAAAAGGCCTATATTGATATAGGCGATGAAACCGGGAAAATATTTTCTGATGCAATTTCTGAATCAAAACTTGTATTTTGGCTTGGTGATTCTCCAAATAATAAAGAAGGTGAATTAGTTTTTGGATCAGCTAAAATATTTGAAATAGCTAATAAAAGCAGTTTGTATGTGATTGGTACGGGAACTGATACTATTACTTCAAATAATACAAGCCATGCTGAGGGGGAATTTTTTAAATTTCAATCTAGTTGTTACAATACATTTGTAATATCTGTAGCTGGGAGCGGGTTGCCGGTTATAGAAAAACTAGAGGCTAAATTCAAATGAGTAAAACATTAATAATAGCTAACTGGAAAATGAACTTGCTCAGGAGTGAGTCAGAACTGCTTACAAAATCAATACTTAACATGGTAAATCCCGGGGTTCTCAAATTCGAAATAGTTTTGGTTCCGCCTTTTACCAATATGGAAATTGTTCATAGGTGTATTGACCATACAGACCTTTCTCTTGGTGCACAAAATGTATTTTGGGAAGATTCAGGTGCATATACAGGCGAAACTTCTCCAACAATGCTTAAAGATATAGGTTGCAGCTGGGTAATACTCGGCCACTCGGAAAGGAGGCAAATTCTTGGTGAAACTGATTTTGAGGTTAGAAGAAAAGTTTCAGCTTCTCTGGGAGTTGGTCTTAAGCCTGTTGTTTGTGTTGGGGAAACCTTTCTCCAGAGAAATAAGGGTATGGCTCCAAATGTACTCAGGCGTCAGGTAGAGAGTGCACTGCAGGATGTAAATAACGAGAATGTTAATAATATTGTAATTGCTTACGAGCCAGTGTGGGCAATCGGAACGGGCAATAATGCATCTATTCAGGAGATTGAAGATGCTCATTATGAAATAAGAGATAAATTAATTGGACTATTTGGAAAAGATGCGGATAATATAAGGATTATTTATGGTGGGAGTGTTAACCCGGACAATATACAATACGTATTGTCAGCTAAAAATGTTAACGGTGCCCTTGTTGGTGGAGCCAGTTTGGACGCTGATGCATTTATTCAATTAATAGAAAAAGCCGGAGAGAAGTAAAAGTGGAAATATTAATACCTTTTATAAAAGTAATTCATGTTTTAGTATGTATATTCTTAATAGTACTGGTTTTGTTGCAGCCGGGTAAAGGTGGAGACCTGGGTTCAGTATTTGGGGGTGGCTCCTCTGATTCTGTTTTTGGATCAAGCGGAGCAATGCCATTTCTTTCAAAACTGACAAGGTTGCTAGCAATAATATTTGTAATTACCTCTTTATCGCTCGGTTATTTTTCAGTAAGAAGTATTAAGTCAACTGTAATAAGTGATACACCTGCAGTTGAGCAGAATGTGTCGAGCCCTGAAGAAACAGGTGCTGAAACTTCTGCAAACCCGGCAGAGAACAACAGTCCTACAAACCAGGAAATGATTGATACTCTTACCGCTCCCCAGGAAGAACCACAAACTGCAAATTAATCAATAATTTAAACTTAATTTGATCTTGCCGTATTGATTAGGTGTAAGTATTATTTTATAATTTAAGGATCATTTAGGAGGTAAATCAACATGACTTATATAATCGCAGAGCCATGTATTACAGTAAAAGATAAGGCTTGTGTGGAAGCTTGCCCGGTTGACTGCATTTACGAGGGAGAAGAACAACTGTTTATTCATCCTGATGAGTGTATTGATTGCGGAGCATGTGTTGATCCTTGTCCTGTTGATGCCATATACCATGAAGATGAACTTCCAGAGAAGTGGCAGAAATTCTATGATTTGAACGTAGATTTTTTTAAAGGAAAGGAAGGACTGGAACCTGCACGTAAAGACGATTAAAAAATAATCTGTAACAAGCTCTTAAAGGGGATATGTGATCTTTTTTCATGTATCCCCTTTTTTATTTAGTTTTAAAATATTTTATAATTGCCAGCCTTGATGTTTAGAATTATGTGAAAGAAAAAATATAACCACAAAACTATATTTAAATTGTTATTTCGAATTAAGTAACAACTTTACTCGAACTTATGTTCGTTTTCTTTATATCAAGATAAAGAAAATGAAGAATAGACTGTTTATATTAAAACTACGCTTTATGATTAGCAAAAAGTATGTAAATTGTAACAAGATGTCTGAAAATAAATTGTCTGAAAGAAAGGAAAGGTTTAAAAAAATATTTTCTTTTCTTAAAAAAGAATACCCTGATGCCAGGTGTCACCTTGATTATAACAACGCTGTAGAACTTCTTGTTGGCTCTATTCTTTCAGCGCAGTGTACTGATGTAAGAGTAAACGAAGTAACAAAAGACCTGTTTAAAAAATATACAAATGCATATGATTTCTCACTTGCCGATATTGAAGAGCTTAAAAAAGATATAAGGTCAACAGGGTTTTTTAACAACAAAGCAAAATCAATTCATGAATGTACAAAAGCACTTGTTGAAGGGCATGATGGCGTAGTTCCTGAGACAATGGAAGAACTTACAAAACTAAGAGGTGTGGGCCGAAAGACGGCAAACGTAATCCTGGGGAATTACTATGGAAAACCAGGGATAATTGTAGACACACATATAGGCCGGTTAAGCCGCAGGCTTGGGCTTACGGAAAATAATGACCCGGTAAAAGTCGAATTTGATTTAAGAGAAATAGTACCTGAAAGTGATTGTACATTCTTCTCAAATTCACTAGGTGACCACGGAAGGACAATTTGTAAATCAAGAAAACCATTATGCGACAAATGTAAGATATCAAATATTTGCCCCTCATTTGGAATGTACAACTAAAATGGAACACAGATACAATTTATATCACAATTATCTAAAAGAAAAATTCGGAGCAAGGGTACACAAAGTTTCACTTGATATGGGTTTTACATGTCCGAATCGGGATGGGACCGTAGCACAGGGAGGCTGTGTTTACTGCAATAATGACAGTTTTGTCCCGCCTTATGCCAGGTCACGCTACAATATGGATGCTCAGATTAAGCATGGTATTGAATATATGAAAAACAGGTTTAAGGCAAAAAAGTTTATTATATATTTCCAGGCATATACAAGTACTTACGGTGATGCAAAAGAGCTTGAAAGAATGTACAAAGAAGCCCTTAAGTATGACGGGGTTATTGGGCTTTCAGTTGGAACGCGTTCTGATTGTATAGATGAAGAAAAAATAGAAATTTTTGAAAGACTTGCAAAAGATTACTACGTATCAATTGAGTACGGTATTGAATCAATTTATGACAAAACTCTTGAGTTTATGAACAGGGGACATAATTATCAGTCAGTGTTAGATGCTATCGAGCTTTCAAAAAACAGGGGAATACATCTTGGTACTCATATAATAGTAGGTATGCCCACTGAAACTGAAGAGGAAATGCTTGCTATGGCTGATGAAGTATCAACACTTGGAATTGATACATTTAAAATACATAATCTGCATATAATAAAAAATACTCAGCTTGCACGTATGTACCAGGAAAAACCATTTAATTTATTTAGTTACGATGAATACTTAAAGTTTATTGTTAAGTTTATAGAACGTCTTTCACCTGATATTATGCTTGAAAGGTTATTTACTGATACACCCCAGGACCTGTTAATTGCCCCAAAATGGGTAGAAAGGCACAATGAGATTATATACGGTATCAGGCAGGAAATGGAAAGGCAGGACACTTGGCAGGGGAAATACTATAAGTGAAAGAAGTTATTTATCTAGTACAGGGGAGATCGGATCTTGTTAAGGAATATTATCATTTGCAGGTAAGGGAAAATGCAGATGCAATTTTTCTTACATATGATAGAAAAATAGATGGAGCTATCTATTTCCCAGATTCAACATGGGCTGAAGGAAGGAATAAACTTTTGGCTGCAGCTGCGGAAAAGGGTGAATATCTATATTTTATATTTTGTGATGATGATATAGAGTTTGAAAAAGGAAATTGGGATGAGTATGAAAAGTTGTTATTAAGATACAAACCGGCAATTGGTTGCCCGGTTTTTCCTAGAACAAAAAAAACAAAGATAAGGTTTTTAATTTTTCAGGTATTTCTAGTTAATGATGAGCAAATGATTGCATTACACCGTGATGTAATTAATGATTTCATTATTTTTCCACTTCAGACTTGTTTGGACAAAATACATTGGTGGTCAAGTTGTTTTATTCAACAAATTCTAATTCATAATTTCTATAGATATAATTCCCTGCAATTTAACAATATTGAAATTTTAAATAACGAACACAACAGGTATGACAATTCAAATAAAGAAATTTACAAAAAGGAATCAAATAAATGGTTAGCTGAGCAATTTGCAAAAAGTTATAATAAATTAACAGGTCAGAATAATTATAATGTCATGGTAAAAATAAAGGCTTTAATTTTTACAATAAGGTTTTTTGTGTCTAGAAAACTAAAACCTGCAAGTTACCGTATTAGTAAGAAAAAATTGTTAAAAAGTCTTAAGAAAGATTCAATATTAATTAAACAATACAATCAATTTAATTCCAAAACGTTATAATACAGGAGCGGAAAAGAAAGAACAGTAAATATATTTAAATTTAAATTAAATGAACTACCAGAACATACCGAATGAAATCTAAATAAAAGTCCAACTGTGCTTATTTTTTTGAACCTTTTGAAAATCATTTTATTCTAAATATTTATAAACATTGAGCATGAGCAATCACTGGCCAAAGAATTCAGAAGATTTTTTAAATCTAACGGGGATAGATATCCCAATTATTCAGGCACCTATGGCCGGTGGGCCCAGCAGTCCTTTACTAGTATCAGCAGTGTCTAATGCCGGAGGCCTTGGATCGATTGGAGGAGGATACCTAAGCCCAGAAGTTCTTGAAGCCCAGGTGTCAGATGTAAAATCAAAAACAGACAAACCCTTTGGTGTAAACCTTTTTATAACTAATAAGGGCAAAAATGAAATTAAGCCCAATAGTGAAATTGAGAAAAAAATTAGCGGTTATGCAGAAGAACTCGGTGTTGAACTTACAGGCAATACTGTACCATTCCCGGATTTTGAAAAACAATTGGAAGTAGTAGTTGAAAATAATGTGAATGTGTTCAGTTTTACATTCGGTATTCCTGATAAAAAATATATCGACAGATTAAAACAGAACCATACCCTCATAGTTGGAACAGCAACTTCTGTTAATGAAGCTGTAAAACTTCAAAATGCAGGATGTGACTGTATTGTTGCACAGGGTTTTGAAGCCGGTGGGCATCGAGGGAGTTTTGACTATCAGGACAATATTCCACTGGTTGGAAGTATTTCATTGTTACCCCAAATTGCTGACAAAATTGATATACCACTTATCGCCTCCGGTGGAATAATGGATGGAAGAGGGATTTTTGCTTCTTTTTCACTTGGTGCTTCGGCAGTCCAGATGGGTACAGCATTTTTAACATGCGAAGAGGCAGAAGTTAACCAGTCTTGGATTGACCTACTATTGGAGAGTAATGATACAAGCTCAGCACTTACTAATGCTTTTACCGGTAAATTTGCAAGGGGTATTAATAATCGTTTTATGAAAGAATTAAAGCCACTTGAAGACAAAATACCAGAATATCCCACACAGCACCAGCTTACCCGTGATCTAAGGGCAAAGGCCAAGGAGCTTAATAATACGGACTTTATGTCTTTTTGGGCAGGCCAGGGTTCCGCAATGTGCAGGCTTATAAGAGCTGAGGACCTGATTAAAAAATTGATAATGGAATATCAGGAAGTTGAATTGATAATGAAAAAGGAATGAACTAATGAAAAAAAGAATTATGGGTATTGTCATATTTAATGATGTTGAGGTACTTGATTTTGCAGGCCCTTTCGAGGTGTTCTCCGTAACAAACGAACAGAATAATAATGAACTTTTCAATGTCTTATTGATATCAGTTGGTGAAAAGATTATTAATGCTAAAAATGGTTTAAAAGTAGTTTCAGACTGTTCTATCAATGATATTAATTATCTTGATATAGTTCTCATACCAGGCGGTCTTGGTGCAAGGCCACTTGTAAATAATTCAGGTTTTATAGACTGGGTAAAGTTAGTTTCCAAAGATTGTGAACTCGTACTGTCTGTATGTACAGGGGCATTAATACTTGCAAAAGCAGGCATTTTGAGAGGTATAAAGGCTACAACACATCACCAGGCAATTGGTGAACTGAGGCAGCTGATTACCAACACAGAGATAATAGAAGGTGACCGTTTTGTTGATAATGGAAAAGTCATAACATCAGGTGGAATCAGTGCCGGTATTGATATGAGTTTTCACGTAATTGAAAGACTTTATGGAAAAAATATAGCTCAAAAAACTTCTGAATACATGGAATACAGAAGAATTGTTGAATAATTTTTAAATACTGTATAATTACGCATCAAAAAACAGGGAGCATTTAATGGAAATTGAGGATAAAAAGGTAGTAACAATACATTATAAATTAACTAATGATAAAGGTGATGAAATTGATTCTTCCGAGGGAAAAGACCCCTTAGTATATATTCACGGCACTGATAGTCTCATTGATGGGCTTGAAAAAGAACTAAAAGGTAAAAGTGCCGGTGATAAGTTGGATGTCACAATCCAACCTGAAGATGGGTATGGCGTAGTTAATCCCGAGCTTGTTCAGGAAGTACCTCGCAACGCTTTTCAGGAAGTTGATGATCTTCAGCCTGGTATGCAGTTTGAAGCAAAAAGTTCCGAGGGGCATGCTCAGTTAATTACAATAGAAGAAGTCAAAGAAGAATCTGTCAGGGTAAATGCAAACCATCCCCTTGCAGGCGAAGTGCTACATTTTAATGTTTCGGTTGAAGATGTAAGGGTAGCGACAGCCGAAGAGCTTGAACACGGACATGTACACGGCCCCGGCGGACATTCCCATTAATCTATAATTAAAAACCTATTATGGATACTGTTTACCTGTTTGCGGTTCTTTCCTTCATAGTTTCTTTATTATTGGGATACATGCTAATCAGTATTATCTTTTTTCTTATTAAATATTTTAGGCCCAGAAACAGTGAATCAAAACCAACATTTAAATCCCGGGCCGCATATGCTTTTTTTACCGGGACTCTTATTTTTATTTTCTTTGTTGTTGTAATTCTGAGTAATGTAAAAATGCACTGAATTATTTGAAGTATAATTCTCTTATGGATGATTTAGAAAAAAGCTGGAAGACCGTTTACTTGATTTGGATTGCCATGCTCATTGTGCTTTTTATTTACATGCTCGTGGGCCTTTCACTGGAAGATAAAATTGATATATCTATTGATAAAAGCCTTATAAACATTCTCAGATACATTATTTATTTCCTTTCCGGAGTTCTTGTGTTTTCAATTAAGTTTGTCCGGAAATATGTACTTGATTCTAAAAGTAAAAATAAAAATGAATACTCTGATAATCCAGCAGTATTTACATATATAAAGGCTACTGTTACATCACTTGCAATGGCCGAATTTGTGGCAGTGCTTGGGCTGGTGCTGTTCATCGTAAGTAAAAATAAAATAGACCTCTACCTTCTTATTTTTATATCAGCTGTATCTATGATAGTTTACCGCCCTTTCAAAGAACAGATGGTTGATTTTGTACGTGATTATAATGAGTTGGATTAATTTTATTTTCAAAACTTTTTTATCTCCTGTTCGTTATATAGTTTAGAGTTTAGTTCTTAGATATTGGATATTAGTTATTAGGGAATAGAAACTTGCAAATAGATAAAGAGAGCGCTCAGTGTTTGGATTTTTAAAGAAAAGTAACATTACAGATGAGGAAGCAATGGGTAAGTTCCAAAAAGGGGATACCAAATGTTTTGATCTTCTACTGGGCCGGCACAGTAAAGGTGTGTACAGGTTCATTTACAGAATGGTCGGTGGTAATATCATGAATGCCGAGGATATTCTGCAGGAGGTATTTATCAAAGTTTCCGAAAACAGGATGAACTATAGCAAGGATAAAAAATTTACTGCATGGCTTTACAGGATAGCAAGGAATCACACGATAGATTTCTTAAGAAAAGAAAGCTACAGGATGCACAGTTCACTTGATAAAAATATAGGAAATGATGAAGGAGCAAATGTAACTTATCTCGAACTTGTTAAAAGTGATGACAAAACCCAGGACGAACAGGTGCACAGCAATATGGTCAGAGAACAGCTGTTTGAAAAGATGAAAGGTCTCAAAGATGAGTACAGAGAGGTTTTTATACTAAGGGAAATTGAAGGACTTAAGTTTGATGAAATAGCAGTTATAACAGATTCTAATGTAAACACAGTAAAAAGCAGGCATAGGTATGCATTCAAAGAATTGAGGGAACTACTCCTCAGCACCGGTTTTTTTGATGAATATAAAAAAACGGGGGAGGTTTAATTATGGATATTAAACAATTTGAAGAAATGATTATCGACTACTTTGAAGATAATTTGTCTGCTTTTGAAAAAAGCAGTTTTGAAGAGAGGTTAAACAACTCAGAAGAATGCAGGGAATTACTTGAACAGTACCGTTCAATTCGTGAGGTTTCAGCTTCTGATCAAGACCTGACTCCACCTGGTGAAGTGCTCGAAAGAATAAGTGAACATGTAAAGCAATCTGTAAGACAGGAAAAGAAATCAATATATGAAAGATGGTTTAAATTTCCGGTATTAGCACCTGTATTTGCTGTAGCAATTATTGCAATGCTCTGGATTTCAGCGGGTGAGGATTATCTTAAAAATAAAAATATACTTCCTGAATCAGAAAGGTCAGCTTCGAGTGAATTCAGGTCTGACTATAAGGCAAGTGCACGAAAACTAAATCAGAAAGTAGCTATGCCTGAAGAAGAACTTCAGGATAAAGAAGTTGATAAGGTTCAGGCTGCTGGGAAACGTGAGAGAAAGGACCGGGTTTCTACATCTGTCCCCACACCTTCAGCTTTTTTAAAAAAGAAGCAGGAATATACAGCGCAGTCTGCTGAAGGTGATTATATGGGTGAATTTGCCAGTGCCCCTTTAAGGCAGGAAACTGAAAATAAAGATTTACAAAAAGGTGTAAAATCAGATGACCTTTTAACTGAGAATAATGAGGAATTTGCAGATTTGAAAGAAGCTGGGCGTGACAATGCAAATGAAGAAAAGCCTAAATATGAATCTCAAGTTACCGATTCGGATAAGGGTGCCCTTAAGAGTGAAACTGTTAAAAGTAGTGGAACAATAGGTAGCTCATATTCACGCAATGCAACAACCACAAGTTCTATCAGCCCTTCAGAAAGGGTGGAAATATCAAAAGGTTACAGGAAGGAACTTAATGAAATAGTTACAATGCAGCACAAGGGTGACTGCGAAGATTCGCTTGAACGGTCTCAAAAGCTTCTAGAAGCTGATCCCGAACCCTCTGTATCAATAAAAACTGATCTTTATGTAACTCAGGGTGCATGTTTTATGGAACTTGAACAGTATGACAATGCACTTGCAGTATATGAGAAAGCTAAAGAACTTACTCCCCATAAGTCCCATTTCTTTAACGGAAGGATTAAAGAGGTTTATATTAAGCAGGCAAAGTGATAACAAATCTAGGTAGTATCAGGAATTCTTATCACTTTATTCCTAATATAACCATTCAAGACAGGCCGCTGCCTATTACAGAATTGATCTACTTCTGAAACTTGTCTAAATTGTTATATTTTTTAAGTATCAAAAACCTAATGTTGTTATATTGTGATTGAAATCCGGAATCTAATTCTTTTACCTTGAAGTTTAGACACAAAAAAAGGAGTTAATTAATCGATATATTTTGAAACTTCTCCGAAATATAAATTTATATTAACTTCAGGAGCAGTAATTTCTAAGTGCCATAGTTATATGACCTGAATCACTGCTCCCTTAATCGTACTTTGTTAGCAAGTTTATTTCTGTTTAAGCGGAATTTAGCTATTTGGCTCTAACCCAATAATTTCGGTACCTTGATTAAGACATCCGCACCTTTTGCCTGCTCGACCTCTAAGGTGATCGGGGTAGAAGTAGTTGATTAAAGAACTAAAATCTTCGAATTATTTTCATTAATAATCTATTGAATCTATTAAGAAAATATTTTACTGTATCTTTTGCAGGCTTAACCGGATGATAAAGCTTGTTCTTCCTTAGTCCTAGATATATTGGGTGTGGTCTATATCTCATTGTGCCATGATCTAAATTACCAAATTCATTATTTTCACTACCTATATAAATCTTATTAATATTTCGATTTTGACAGAATTTGCCTGAACCACCAAAATCTTCTAATTCAAAACCATTTTTATGAAGCAAAGTTGGAATAAGTACTTCCAGATGACCTATCCATCCATCCAGAAAAGACTCATGTAAATACGTTAAAGCTTTATTTGAAATACGCATTACAGGATTAAAAGATCTGATGCGTTCTGATTCAGGAATTGTTAATTCCGGATGATTTAAGTACCAATGCGGCCAACGCGGCTCTTCTTTATAATATCGTAGATAAGAAGTTATTAAATCACTATCATTGTTATTGAAATATTTAAAAAACTGGCTCCATTTCCCTGAATACCTAACATCATACTCAATATACCAGTAGTAGTCATAATCTCTGTTCTCTAGGAAAAATTTTAGAATGGATAACTGATAGTTAGAAAGCTGAAAAGCTTTTTTAAAGGGTACCTCTGCTTTCCTTTTTTCATCTTTAACTATTGGGTAGTTAAGATCGGAAATCCCTTCTTTATTAAAACAAAAATATCTGTATTTTTTTACCTTTTTAGTAATATCAATGTTTTTGTCATCGCAAAGTAAATATGCATCGGCAATCCCTTCTGATTCGCTGGAAATGTTTTGGAACTCTTTAAGTATATCATTTGATATAATGTGAGTATGAAATAGAATTGCACTAGGTTTTATCAAACCAAATGCTCCCTTTGTTTATTTAATTCAATATCCAAAACCTAACTTAAACTGTGGACCTATTATAGGGGGTCAGGTCACTATCTGAGAAAAAACCGTTTTCACCTTACCCTAAAATATTATCGGTTCGGGAAAGGACTTTTCTATTAACTCTCTGTAATCACTGAGTTTATTCTTAGGCAAATTATAAATTGATTTGGAATCCATATCGTACTTTCTAAACGATTTTAAATATTTTTCCGTATAAATTTTGTCCTGTTCATTCATTAAAACTAGATTTGGTTTGATCATAATACTGTGATAACGAATTATCCAGGCAATATTTTTAGGTACATAATCTTTGAATCTATCGTAAACAAATTCATCATGATTCCACTGAAAGATACAGTTATCAAGTCCAATACCTTCTTCATAGGAAGTAACAACAGTATTCATACAAACAATATTTTCCGGAGCTTCATCGGTGAGAAGCAATAACTTTCCAAGATCATGAATGAGCGCAGAAATTATCATATCTTCATCTTCAACACCATCTTCTTCCATTGCCCCTACAACCTGCATAGTATGAACAAGTTGGCTTACACAATACAGAGATGGATCAGTAGGATCAATACAATGTGCAAGATCTTTCATCAAATCCCAAACATAGACTTTGCCAAAGACGGGTTCTTGGTACTTTTCTTTAAGATATTTTACTTTCTCAACTGTTTGCTGATTATGGGCTTGGTTAACAGATCTAGAATTTTTGAGGAATTCTCTTCTATAAATATCACTGTCATTATCTTTTACTTGAGTTAGTTTATAACCAAATTTGTTAAGGAATTGATTTGTAGTTTTAATTACCGATTTCATAATATTTACGTATTATAACATTGTAAAGTAAAATTGTAATATAGGGTTAGGTGGTCAATATTCGCATTAATACAATCCTTTAAAATCATCTAACCCTTCTTTTCTTAAATATAAAGTAAATTTACCCCTTGATTAAACCATATACATCATTAGGAAGTTAGGCTCCCCGCTGGTTTTTATAAGTTGCTGTGATTATTAGATTGTTTAATTGGAGTTGAAGTTTAGACATAAAAAGAGGAGCTAAATAATAGATATATTTGGGCAACTTCTACTAAATATAGATTTAAATAAACTACTTAAACAATAGATTCAGATTACCATAACTATATAACCTGTATCACTGCTCCCAACTTTACAACAAAAGATATTTATTATGTCTTATATCTTTCGAACAATAATTTCTACAGGTGCAACAAGACTTTTTTGGATATTGTTAACCATATTTTTAAGTTTAATATCAGTACTTTCCTGCATCAATATATGTAAACCAAGAGGGGGAGGTCCCACTTTAGAATTTGTTTTTTGGCGCAAGTTATTAAAAAATTCTAAGGCAAAATCTCTTCGAATATTTTCTTTGATTACTTTAAATTTAGATTGAATCATTGCTTGTTTGTATTGATCAGGGGTTCCTAAACTGCTAGTATTTTTTTCCGTTGCCCATGGAACTGGATAACTTAATTCCCCTTCACTAACTTGCATTACGTCGTAGACGCCAAAAAAGGAGCCTGGCCTAAGCACTCGATAAACTTCGGCAAAAAGCTTGGCTTTATTATCAATATTCATTCCAACATGTAACATTATTGCACCATCGAATATTTCATCTTCAAAAGGCATAGAAAGAGCGCTACCCTGATGAAGGGAAACTCTTTCTTCTAACCCGACCCATTCACAAAGAATGTTTCCCACATCAATATATTCTTGTGTTAAATCAATACCGGTTAAATAGTTGTTGTATTTTTTTGCTATATACCTTGATGCACCTCCCAAACCACAACCTACATCAAGAATAGATTCTTTTTGGGTGAAATTGAGTTGGTCAAGCAAATTATCAGTGGCCAGTCTGCCACCAATATGAAATTCATCTACTGCGGCAAGATCTTCAATTGATATTGTATCAATTGTCTTACCAAGCTTATTTATAGAAGCTTTTATTGTTTCAAGCAATTCTCCATGTGTATAGTGATCTGATACATTCTTATCGTATGACATAATAGAATTCCATCCCCCAAATATAAAGAGATTTATTTTATTATACTTATTATCAACTCTTTAACATTCATTACTTAATATCTAGTATAAAAAATTGTATATTTTAAATAATATTAGACAAATATTAGGTTTTAAGGATTCAGTATACCGATAAAGCTCTAAATTATTAACTGTAATATTGATTAATTAAGCAAGATCATTTCTTGATTAAACCATATATATCATTAGGAAGTTAGGCTCCCCGCTGATTTTTATAAGTTATTGAGATTATTGGGAAGTTTTATTTAGGAATAAAGATAGGAGTTAAACAATAGGTATTACTGGGAGACTTTTCCTAAATATAAATTTATATGAACTTCAGAAGCAGTAATTACTAAGTGCCATAGTTGTATAACCTGAATCACTGCTCCTTTTGGTTTAAATGTTAACGTTTAGTTAATTTCTCAATAGGTGGATTAGGTACTCCACTTATTGTTTGTCTATTTCGCTCTGAACAATGTCAGGTTTTAGTGTTCCGATGATTGCGAGTAGTTCCTCCTTCTCTGCTTTGGGTACTTTAAATTTATTCAGAGTATCCACAAGGTGGTTGACAACGATGTTGAATTCTTTTTCAGTGATGCCGAGCCCTGAGTGAATTGTTTTTGCAGGCCGGCTAATAATCTTACAAGGTCCACCTGTGACGTTGCAGACTAGATTTATGTTCTTCTGGATGAACGAATTTCGTGTGTCCGTTCCCATCCCCTTGAAGAATGACCCGACCTGTGGATCATTAAAAAGTTTAGGGGCGAAATCATTCACCACTAGAGATATAGCTTCATAACCTCCAAGTCTTATATAAAGAGACTTTTCTTCTTCAACTTTTTCTCCCTTTACTGAAATTAAACCGAATAATAAAAAGAGAATTAAGAATAATGATGTTGTAGCACTCTTATTCAATAAATTAAGTTTCATATAATTCTCCTTAAAAAATTATTTTTTTCTAATCAATTCATTATTAACAAGCTTAATTCTTAAATACATGCCTACTTCAACGGATGTTCACTTAACACGAAATCTTTTCCACCGAAGTGGCACCCGAAACATAAAGGTACACCGTTTCCTGATGCAACCGGACTTGACCCGTCGGTTGTACTTACAACTTCGTACCAAAACCAGCCTTTGCCATTATCACTATTGGCTGAAGTTTTGACCATTACAGCCCATCCCTGAAGTTCTCCGTTTTCATTAAACATTTCCTTTACAATGGAAGATCCAATTGGGTGAGAGGGGTTGCCAGCTTTTAATGAAGCATCAATTTTTGGATCCATAAACACTCTGACAGGTAGTCCAACCTTGGTGTGAGGGCCGCGTGATGGGTGAACGTCCGATTCTTTAGCTGCAAAATTCTTGTAATCGCCCGACTGTAGGTAACTGAACAATTTCTCAGGTGTTACTGGCACAACACTGTCCACGGCCGGTGTCGCTGCGGTTGCTTTGAATGCGGGGTTTACGGCTGCTGTCATAACACTCTCTATTGTTTGGAACTCTTTTGAACTACTGTCCATGGTCTTTCCGCTCTTGGCCATTTCGCCAGTTGATCCTTTGGCAGCTTTCAACACTGGATAAAACTGTGTAAACACAAAGTCGTCTGCTGCACTTACCTCGTGGCAGGTATTACATGCTGCAGTAGGAAATGGTTGGGCGCTATCAGCCAGAGGATATGTATGCCCGAAACTGAAGTAAGCCCAAAATCCGGGTTCATCTTTGAAACGTTTAGAATCTTTAATCGTAGCTTCCAATCCGGTAAAACCATTCATAAAATACCCTTTTCCACTAACGGCCTGTGTTGCCCCTACAAGCACTAATTCCTTTACCATTACAGTACCGTCAGCAAATGTGCCGGTCTTTTGCCAGTGCTTAAAGTCGTTAGGGTGTATATAAACATTATGAAACTCGGGAAAAGGGGCTTCAGGAGGATTCAAAGAGTTTGGTGTAAGCGGCGTACCAACATAGACCCACTGGCGATATGTTACGTCAGGTCTTATAAGCTCACCCTTTTCATTAAAGGTAGGCTTTGGGAACTCCTCTTCAACATCACAGCCTGTTATTCCAAAAATCAATGTAAAAAGAACTAATACGGAACTCAACAATGTCGTCCATTGGATATTTTTATTCATGATTATGCTCTCCCATGTTACTAATATTGATATTTTTATAAGAATTTTTTATGTAACAATTAAAGTAATTAGTGGGTGCAACTATAAAAGAAAGTATTTTAAAAGAAGGAAAATAGTTACAAAAGTTTGTTAGAATTAATACTATAAATTCTATACATAAGAAATGAATATAATCGTACTTACGATTATTTACCCCATACCTACAACCCCAATATCTTTATTTATACTCGTAATCTCTATTAATACCCATTAGAACACATCTCAAATTTAATGTCAATATAAATTGTCCGATAATGAGACAGTTAAGATTCAACTTTAAAACTTTCGAAGCTGTTATTCGTAATAAATTCTAAAATAGTTTCGGAGGTTTAAAATGAAGTACAATAAAAACATTGTTTTTCTTAGTTTAGTTCTGTTCGGTTTTTCTTTTTTCCTTCTTGTTGCACACGCAAGTGCAATGTCATTAAACACAGGGCCGGTACATATGAAGCCGGAAATCAGCAATCCCTACGTGGAATTTAATTCAGACAGGGAAATGCTAGTAAATATGAAACTCTGGGGTGATGAAATAAGGCCGGTAAAAAGACCGCCCGTAAACCTAATTCTTGTAATAGATGAAAGCGGTTCAATGAATGAAAGAGGTAAAATGACCTATGCTAAACAAGCAGCTAAGATCATGATAAATAATCTAAACAGTTATGACAGAGTAGGGGTCATAGCATATTCTGATTATGCAAGGGTAATTTCTCCTCTTCAAAAACTAAATAATAAAGCAAAATTAAAACGCAAGATCGATCAGATTTATCCTATAAATGCCACTAATCTTTCTGCGGGGCTTATTGAAGCCATAAGGGGACTAAATTATGAAAATGACCGCAGGAGAATAAACAAAGTAATCCTTCTTTCGGATGGTCTTGCAAACAGGGGAATTACAGACCTTTATTCACTTTCAGATATTGCATCCAGTGCTTCATCAGATGGTATTTATATAACTACGATGGGCCTTGGACTTCATTTTGATGAAGATTTAATGGCAACTGTGGCCGAGTATGGTGCAGGGAATTATTATTTTATAGAATCACCAAACCAGATTGCATATATATTTGATAAGGAGTTCAGGAAAATGAGTTCTACTATTGCAATGGATGCAGTGCTTGAAATTGACCTTGAAGACGATGTGGAGCTGGAAGAGCTTTACGGCTATACCTACGATAAGAAAGGTAATAAGATCCTTATAAAACTTGGGAATTATTACTCGGGGCAGGAAAGGAACATAAAAATGAGTCTAAAAGTCCCAACAGGAATAAAAGGAAAAAACGACCTATTTACCTCTTCACTTAGATATACAGATATTGAAAATGGCAGAAAAAACAGTGTAGATGAAAAAGTAAATTACAATGTAACAAATGATAAGAAAAAAGTGGTCAAAAACGAAAATAAAGTGGTTGTTTCTGAAATGAAATCAGTAAAAGCTGCGAAAGACTTAGATACAGCAACAAGGGACTATCAACAGGGTTATACGGGACGGGCAATAGATAAGTTAAAGGGAGCACTCGAGTCTGTAAGAAGGTTGAACAGATCTGATTATAAGACATCACATTCTATGGCTCAGGAAGAAGCCCTTGATGATGCACTTGGTGAATTTGAGTCTGCACCTGCTTCACCTGCATCGGTTTCAGGTAAAAGAATGATTAAAAAAAATAAGGAACAGTCAAGAGTTCAACAAAAATAATAAATATTTACCCTAAACTCCAAAAATGATTTATAATTTTGTTAGAATTAAAGTAAACTATTATAAATCTTTTTGGAGGAACTGGTGTTATGAAAGCATCATTTACGTTAATAACTGTATTATTATTTGGATTTTGCATAATTCCAACTATTTCCATGGCGGATTCCGATGATTTTGATTATTCGGTCTATCAGGGGAATGCTAACCAGACAAAGATAACATTCTCTAATATTGGGCCAAATCCACAAAGAGAATATTGCATTTATAAATGGAATGAATATTACGATAAACATGATATAGAAATAGTGGTAAATTCTGAAGGTAGATTTGATGAAATTATTGTATTTACATGTCCTGATTGCAGCCTGGAAGAACATTATGTTGAACCTTTTCTAAATAGTAAATCAAATGGTATAACAGGGGCTGACAGAATCAGGGAATGTGGTTTTGTGCATGCCAAGTTTCAGGGATCCAAAGGTATTCAGGAAGTGGAAAGAGTTCTTTTAACGGACGTTGAATCCGTAAATCCTAATGCACCTCAAGTTGAATCAAACAGTAGGTCATTTTCAAGAAGTATTGACCCGGTAAATAGTTTTAGCGAAAGTCCTTACAGCTCTCTTGGTCCTGTTGATGAAGCAGAACCATTTGAATCACTTGATTCTGTTTCTGAAACTGCCGGACAGGCATCATCAGAACCAGGTTATTATCCTCCATCTGAAGAACCCGGCTATGAAAAACCCCTTGGTGTTAGAGAAGCAGAAGGTCAGGTCATAGGGGATTAAGAGAAAAATTAAATTATGGATTTAGTCGCTTCCTTCCCCTTTGGATGGGTCAGAAATTATAAAAATGAAAACTGGCAAATAATATGGGATTCTAAGTCAAAATTTCTTATTCTTAAATCCTCTTTGTCAGACAATATTGTCAAATACCGAAGTTGTGCAAGTTGGCAGGAAGCTAAAATTCATGCCGATGAAATAAGAAGTAATCACGAATTACTAAACGATATAATTTAGACTTCAAACTTCACTTGTTTTATTTATTTTATTTAGAACCTTTTCCATAATTATATTCACGTTATAATACTGCCGTGTTATTAAGGTGAGGCTTAGTATATGAAATATATGGAACAGGAATTGATTTCAATTCCCGTAGGAAAGAGCAAGGTAAACGCTTTATTCTATAAATCAATACATAGTAAAGATAATGGAAAGAAAGAACCCATAATAATTCATGTCCATGGATTTTTGGGTAATTTTCTGGATGGTAGCCAAAGGTTCTTACCGCCTATACTTGCAGAAGCCGGGTATTCATCAATTGCTATAAATACACGTATGGCAAACTTCGGCCTATTTTTTGGTTATGGAATACTTGAAGATACAATCCCTCAGATTGATGGTGTTGTAAAATATCTTGAGGAGATCGGGTATACCGAGATAATCATCTCGGGTTACAGCCTTGGTGGTAGTGTACTACTTAAATATGCTGCTCTTAGAGATGATGTAACTAAATATCCTTCCATTAAAGCTGTTATTGCATTAGCTACGCCTTATTCTATGCCTGAATCCATTAAGAGACGTTGGAATAAGTGGGACAGCCAGCCAAGTTATGATGAAGTTTACGAAGAAGCCAGGGAAATACTTAAACCGGATTTCAAAGACTCCGACCAGGACAGGACAATAATTGTATACAAAGCCAGGGGTAATACTTTCAAACCCGAACACACTGAAATCTATACCTATAAAACATGGTGGTATTTAGCTGGCCCCGAAGCCGATGATGCTATGGGTTACAAACAAATTAAGCACATTTCAAAACCTATAATACTTATCCAGGGATGGAATGATGAAGTCGTTCATTCACACGAGACCCATGAGCTGGCCCAGGTAGCCATTGAGGCCGGGAACGACGATGTTTCTGCATTTTACCTAAACACCGGCCATTCACTAAACGGAAAAGAAGAGGAACTAGGAGATATTATAGTCAGGTGGCTCAATAGAAGATTTAAAAATGCAGAAGATAACTAAGCAAAGAAATTTACTTACCTTCACAACCAGTGACGGATTTGAAGTAAATGCACTATTAGTAACACCAAATTTCGGAACCGAATCAGAACTATTTGAGAATCCCATAATTATAAATGTTCACGGGGTACTCGGGAATTTTCTTGCCCGCGGGACACCGCAGATTTTGCCTCCAGCACTTTTGGCAAAAGGCTTGAGTACATTGTCTATAAATACAAGGCTTGGATTTTTGGGCCAGATTATGGGCGATGGGATATTCGATAAATCTGACCAGGATATAGAAGAGTCAATAAAAGTGCTGGTGGATATGGGTTTTAAAAATATATATATTCTTGGATACAGCCTGGGTGCTAATCTTTCGGTTTACTACACAACAAAATCCAAGGACAAAAATATTAAGGGCCTGATACTCGAAGGCTGTTCCTATTCACTACCGGAATCACAGAAGAAAAGGCTAGAAAGAAACAACAGCATTCCGCAATATGAAGATATTTATAAGAGGGCCAGGCAGATACTAGGACCAGATCCAAGAAATGAAATCAATGACCAGATCTTTATTGTATACAGGGCATGGGGAGATACCTTTAATCCTGTAGATATAGAGATGTTTACCTACAGGACATGGTGGTATATGAGAAGCCCTGAAGCAATTTTTGCCAAGACATGTGACCTTATTGATCAAGTGAAAGTACCTATTCTTTTTATTCATGGAGAAATTGATGACGTTGTTGATCCGACGGAACCAAAAGATCTTATGGATATACTGCAAAAAAAAGGAAACAAAGAGGTAGAACTTGTATATATCCCTGAAGCAAAGCATGATTGTATGGAAAACCCTGAAGCCACAATTGCTGCAATTACGGACTGGATAAGTAAAAAGAATCCTTCTTAAAAGAAATAATAATCTTATATGATAAATTTTTTTTCTATAATTCAAATTATTCTGTTTAATTGCTTGAAAAATTAAAAAAAATAATTTATTCTCTTGTCCTTTCCCAAGATTCTCACAACAATTTATTTTTTAGTTGGAGGTATTTAAATGTCTTCTGTTGATGGTGCGAAAATTCTGGAACAGCATGGAATTAAGAATCCAAAAACCGTTCATTTTAACATGTCAATTCCGGAATTATATGAAATTTCTGTTACTAGAGGCCAGGGTCAAATAGTAGAAGGTGGCAGTCTTGTAGCATATACTGGCGCACATACTGGAAGATCGCCAAAAGACAGATTTATAGTAAAAGAATCTTCAACTGAAGATTTTATTCACTGGGGCCCTGTAAATCAGCCTATATCACCCGAAGCATTCGATTCTTTGTATGATAAAGTAATAAACTATTTTGAAGGTAAAGAAATATTTGTAAGAGACCTCTATGCTTGTGCCCATCCTGAATATAGAACTAATGTGAGAGTAATTAATGAATACCCATGGCACAACCTGTTTGTAAACAATATGTTTATTAGACCGGATACCTCTGAAATACCACACAAAGATGTTGGTTTTACAGTAATATCCGCACCCGGTTTTAAAGCAGATCCCGAAGTTGATGGGACTAGGACTGAAACTTTTATTATTCTTAACCTTGAAAAGAGAATTGCACTAATTGGTGGGACAGAATATGCAGGTGAGATGAAAAAGTCTGTATTTGCTGCTATGAACTACCTACTTCCCGATAAAAAGGTATTTCCCATGCATTGCTCAGCTAATGTCGGTAAGGAAGGTGATGTGTCTCTTTTCTTTGGTCTATCAGGTACAGGAAAAACAACGTTATCTGCAGACCCCGACAGAGCGCTTATTGGAGATGATGAACACGGTTGGTATGATAAGGGTGTCTTTAACTTTGAAGGCGGATGTTATGCAAAAGTTATAAAACTCAACCCTGAAACAGAACCTGAAATTTACAGTGCAACTTTAAAATTCGGTTCGATTGTGGAAAATGTAGAATTTGACCCTTCTTCAAGAAAGATTGATTTTAATAGCAATAAGTTTACAGAAAATACAAGAAGTGCTTACCAGATAGATTCTCTTAGTGGAATTGTGCCAGAAGGAGTAGGAGGTATTCCAAACACTATTTTTATGCTGACATATGATGCTTTTGGTGTTCTTCCCCCTATTTCCAAACTTACATCTGAACAAGCTATGTACTTTTTCCTTCTTGGATACACTGCAAAAGTTGCAGGTACTGAAAGAGGTGTAAGTGAACCACAGGCAACATTCAGCTCCTGTTTTGGTGCACCATTTCTTCCAAGGCCACCAAAGTTTTATGGTAAAATGCTAAAGAACAAGATGGAAAAACACAATGCAAATGTATGGCTTCTAAATACCGGTATTTCCGGAGGCCCATACGGTGTAGGCCAAAGAATGCCGCTTCCTTCAACTCGTGCTCTGGTTACAGCTGCAATTGAAGGTACTCTTAACAAAGGTGAGTTTACAGAAGTTCCTGTATTTGGATTACAAGTGCCTGTAAGTTGCCCGGGTGTGGAATCGGATCTTCTTCAGCCAAGGCTTTTATGGGACAACCCAGATGAATATGATGCCAAGGCCAATGAATTAAAAGCACTTTTCGAAGAAGAGTATAAAAAATATTCCTAAAACTTTACGGCCTTAAGTAACCTGGCGGGATACCCTGTTTTCTCGCTTCATATTTAAGCCGTTCTTTTTCTTCTTCAATGAGTTCAAGTTTTTTAAAAAGAGGCGGAAGGCTTGCTTCAAGGTATCTCAAATCAAGTATCATCAGATCTGCTTTGTAGCCATTTATAAGGTAATAATCAATGTTGCTTTTTAAAATATCTATTTTCTTTTCGGTAATATAAATCTCTTCAAGTGTTCTTTCTTTTTTTTCTTCGATATTAAGGGCGAGATTCCTCCAGTACTGCCTTATATCTTCCTGAATTCTTTCTTCTTCAATTTCCGCTGAATGATTATCATTTGCGTCTTCTATAATTACAACTTCGTCTTTTTGATCAGTGGGTTTTTTTTTGGTTTTTATTATTTCAATTACATCTATACTATCCTCTGGTTTTTTGTCAGTATAGTGGATTGCCCCTTTGTTATCCTTCCATTTATAGATTGTATAGGAAAATAAATTTTCAGTGGACAAAGCAAAGATATATACAAAAGTTAAAAAATAGAAAAAAAGTTGTTTCCTTTTCATAATCGTTGTTTATTATATAATATATAACAGTTCAGGAGGTATCTATGAAAAAATCTATAATAAAAGTAACCGTTGCTCTGGGATTAATACTCGGAGGGCTTATTCCATTTTCTCATGTAATTGATATTGATACACCTGCACAGGCCTGTGGAGACAAAGGCAGCAGTTCTGATGATGGCAGTGATAAGGGGCAGGGGCCACAAACCGGCAAACTTTAAATTAACTGTATACTAAAAGTTAAGGGTATATGCACATTGATGTATATACCCTTTTTTTACGTTTTCAAAAGAGGAAATTACTAACTTAACTTATTCATCTATATGTGATAGAATATTATTACAGGTGAGGGGTTAGGTGTTCGATTTAAATTCATACAATCCTCCATTAATCATCTAGCCCTTCTTTTTTCTCTTTATCTTGTTGTAGCCCTTATTTCTAATTCAATATGAGAATTTAATATATCATGAAGCATTGAGGCAAATAAAAAGGTTGTAACTAATTTAGATTAACTTTGGTGTAAAAATCAGGTGAAAATATTTGTTGGAGACTACAATATAGAGAACTTAGAAGCCCTTTAATGGGCTGAGAAGGAGAGAATCTTAAAGAATCAAAGTTTTTATCATTCCTTTTTATTTTTACATGCAGGATTATTTAAACAAGCCTGAAGACACTCAACAAGAGTAGGATCATCTTCCTTAAACTGTTGCACACATTCTGAAGTGCAGACCGAACAAAAATTGCCGTTTCCAAAAAATCGATCACATTGTTTCTCTACTTCTTTCGGTGTATTTTTAAGGCAAAGTTCTTCCTGTTTTTTGTCACTGTCACCAAAAAGCAGGGTGCATTGCTTTTCGAGCTCAGGTTTTAATTGCTCAATACATTCTCCTTTATTTGTTGGATCTTGTGCATAAACAAAAGAAACAAAAAATACAAAGAAAAGAATCAAATAAGCTGTTTTACTCTTATTCATCTACATATCCTGAATAATGAAACATGCGGAAAGAATAGTAAAATATTGCAGATATGGGGAAAATCTATTTTCATCTAAGTCCTTCTTTTTTTAACTTAAATTATACTACCTGAATTTTTTATTTATTTGTGAGAGTCATAGAGTCCCACTATAACGGATACAGGGGGTGTGTGTGGTCAACCGTAAATCGTTTAATAACCTGTCGTGAACATTAATTAATTAAAATGCGTCCCCGAGGGGATTTGAACCCCTGTTACCGGCGTGAAAGGCCGATGTCCTGGGCCTGGCTAGACGACGGGGACGTGGATAATGTGAGCCGTACAGGATTTGAACCTGTGACCCACTGCTTAAAAGGCAGTTGCTCTACCAACTGAGCTAACGGCTCAAAATTGAGACACTAAATATATCACGGAGATGTATCTTGTCAAAATATAGTCTGATTTTATTTTACTTTCGGCTTTTTACGTGCGAAAGTTAAACAGATTTAGGTAGAAAAAACATGATATCAGGTCTTAATAAAGCACAGAAAAAGAACTTTACATTTATAACACTTTCAAACTTTTTTTTCTTTTGTAACTTCTCAGCATTCTTCCTGCTCCCTCTATTTATTAAGGACCTCGGGGGCGATAAGGCAGATATAGGTTATATAATGGGTACTTTCGGAATAACTTCCCTGGCCTCGATACCCCTTGTGACTTACCTGATAGATAAATACGGAAGGAAATATTTTATTGTGCTGGGAGGGGTCTTAATGACTGCTTCTACTCTTATGTTTCTTTTTGTTGATACGATAGGCTTAGAAATTTATATATTAAGGCTCCTTCAGGGTATTGGTTTTGCTTTTTCATTCACTTCTGCAAGTACTTCGGTCTCAGACAATATTCCGCAAAATATACGTGCACATGGCCTAGGTGTATTTGGTGCGTTTACAATTGCTTCATATGCTATTGGACCTTCTGTTGGTGAGTTTGTTATTTTTAACTATGGGTTTGATCTTTATTTCTTATATGCAGCAGGTTTCAGCATTATAGCAGTTGTACTTGCACTGCTAGCACAGGAAGGCCAGTTTACTAGAGCTAATGACAGGTTTGCACTTGATCTGTTTAAACTGATTGGTTCAAAAAGATACCGGCTTATACTTCTAACAAATCTTATTATTGCTTGTGGCCTTGGAAGTGTTCTTCATTTCTTTTCAGTTTTTTTGAGGTCCCGTGAATTTGCTGTATCCACTTTTTTTCTTACGTATACATTAACAGTAATAGTGATAAGAATTTTGGGTAGTAAGGCTTCGGACAGTTTTGACAGGAAACTAATAGCAGTGCCCAGTATGCTGATAATGGCCCTGTCGCTTATCTTCGTATTTGTAATTGATTCTTTTTATACCGCACTTTTAATATCCTTTTTGTTTAGTTTTGGTTATGGGTTTTTGTATCCAACTATGAGTGCAATTATTATTGACAGAGCTTCATCTTCTGAAAGAGGTAAGGCAATGGGAGCTTTTAACGCTTCTTTCAGCCTTGGGATTAATTACATTGCTTTTCCGCTTGGAATAATTGCAAAGTACTGGGGTTTTTCAGTTATGTATTTCTTGACAGGTGTTTTAGTGCTAATCGGTTCAGTTATCTTTATTGTTTTTGAAAAAGGTAGGACATATGAAAATAAACCATAATGATCTGATATTAATACTTGCACCCGATAACAAAACCTATCTGTTAAGGACTGAGAAGGGAAAAGAATTTCACACAAATAAAGGGATATTAATGCTGGACGATGCTATTGGAAAAGAGTTTGGTGACAGTATTGTATCAACTCTTGATACAACTTTTATTATTCTTGAGCCTACAATTGAAGACAGGATGATGAAGGTAAAGAGGCAGACGCAGATAATTTATCCGAAAGACGCTTCCATGATCCTTTTAAAAGCAAGTATAGGTGCAGGGAGCAGGGTCATTGAAACCGGTCTTGGCTCAGGAGCACTCTCCATAGCACTTGCTAATGCAGTTTCACCAAACGGAAAACTTTATACATACGAAAGAAGGGAAGAATTTATTGAAAATGCCAGGAAAAATATAAATGAGGCGGGGCTTGGCGACTGCGTGGAGTATAATTTAAGTGATGCTAAGGACGGATTTAAGGAAGAAGGTGTTGATGCAGTAATACTTGACCTACCTTCACCCTGGGATGGTATTAAATCCGCATACAAGGCCTTAAAGGGCGGGGGAAGACTGATAAGCCTGTCTCCCACAGTCAACCAGATAGAGGAAGCTGTAGATCACCTTGAGAAAGAAGGATTTGTGTTTATTGAAACCTTTGAAACAATTCAGAGGCACTATCTTGTCAGAAGAGGAAAGACAAGGCCGATAGACAGAATTATAGGCCATACAGGTTTTCTTACCATAGCGAGGAAAGCTAATTAACAGTTTATGGAAAGATAATACTACATGAATACAGCTAGTTACAGGCAATACTTAATATTATTTCTATTACTAATCATTTCATGCGGGAACTCTAAGGAACCAGAAACCTACCGTGTACTTAAAGTGATAGACGGTGATACCGTAATTATAGATCATCCAAAGGTAGAAAGAGTCAGGTATCTTGGAATAAACACACCCGAAAAACTTACACCCGACTCACCGGGAGACCCTTTTAGTAAGGAATCGACTGCTTTCAATGAAAGACTGGTACTTGGAAAAGATGTAACTCTCGAAATTGATGAAGAAAAATATGATCCTTACGGCAGGCTTCTGGCCTATGTATTTATAGAAGGAAAATTTGTAAATGAGGAACTGGTAAGGGAAGGGCTTGCAAGAGCATTTATTCTCGGACCAAACAGGAAATACGAAAAAAGAATTTATAAGGCACAAAAAGAAGCACAAAATAATAAAAAAGGTATATGGGGGAGCCCCGAAAGTTTTAACACTCCTAAAGATAATAAAAAGTTTTTAATAAAACCATTCCATGCAAGAGAATATGTAAACGACAGGGTTGTTGTAAGGGGAAAGATAAATTCAATGAAGAAGAACAACTCGAAAGTGATGGTACTTAGCCTTGAAAATGAACTGGATATTGTATTTTTTAAAGACAGCCTCGACAATTTCAGGTTCTTTAAAATAGATCCTGCCTATGACTATATCGGAAAACCTGTTGAAGTAATTGGGAGGGTTACCATGTACAAGGGGTCTCCTCAAATAGTAGTCTCTCATCCAAGTGTAATCAGGGAATTAAATTGAACTTAGAAGATCTACTCGTAAGAGGATCAGAAAATCTTGGAATTCCACTTGATACCCGGAAAATTCAAAAGTTTTTATCCTACAGTGACTTAATTAAAAAATGGAATAATAAAATAAATCTGACCTCTGTCACTGATTATAAGGAGATCGTAGTCAAGCATTTCCTGGATTCACTAACAGTTTCTGAATTTATTACTGACGGCCAAAACATACTCGATATTGGTACAGGCGCAGGTTTTCCCGGCATTCCAATCGCCATAGTAAGTGAGTCACTACATATTACAGTTCTTGATTCAAGGGAAAAAAAGATCTTTTTTATTAATGAAGTCTTAAGGGAGTTGGGTCTTAGAAATGTTAAAACAGTTTCAGGAAGAGCTGAAGACTGTAATAACGGTTTATCGAGAAACAATTTTGATTTTGTTTTGACCAGGGCAGTGGGAGATATAGATGAGGTCTTAAGTTTGTCATCACCTTACATAAAGGATAATGGAAAAATTATATTAATGAGGGGAAAAGAAGGGAAACTGGAATGGGAAAATTATGAAAACAAAAATTATAAATTGGAGAATTTAAAGGAATTAAAGTTGCCAGGAACTGATTTTATGAGAGTATTACTTGTACTTTCGCAAAAATAAAGGAGGGAGGGTGAGTCCCTCCCCTTATTTAAAGTTTTACTTATTATCTTATTCGTCGAAATCCTCTGAAGGTAGTCCGCAATCAATATCTATTTCAGCATTACCTTTTGAAGTTGTTCCTGGAATAATGTCGCAATCGAATCCCCTTACTTCCATTTCGGAATTACCAACTGCTATTATGCCGTTATCCCCGCCTTCAATGATAACATTTCCACCTTCACCATTTTTGGTAAATATTGGAAGTTCGTTATTGTCATCATCATCGTCGTCATCACCATCTTCATTACCATCATCTGTGCCGTCGTCAGATCCTTCATCATTGTTGTCGTCATCGTCATCATCTGAATCACCGTCATCTTCACCATCATCATTATTGTCATCGTCATCATCGCCGTCTTCGTCTTCTTCAAAAACTGCGGCCATAAGTTCTATCTTGGTATTACCCCTGAGATCAACGCCGTCTTCACCAGCACTGATTAGGATATTACCACTACCTGAACCTATTACTGAATCATCTTTCAGCAGCTGAAGTAATGGTTCCATATCTGATGGTATCGGAGTATCATCCATCATTTCTGCCAGAGCAAAAACTTCAATTTCGACTTCAGATGAACCAACAGACCTTATTCCGTCTTCGGAAGCATCACACTCATACTCGGTTGTTTTAATTTCCACATCTGAATTACCACGTGTGTCGATACATGTGCTGCAATTAATCATTTTTACCGAAGCTGCTATAATTTCGAGGTTGCAATTGCCAGCTGCTATCACACAAGCACCTTCCTCACCATCAATAACAAGTTCATTTTCGACCATTGTCTGCTGTTCGCCACCGAGACAACTTATCTGTGCATTATTAACTTCTTCCTGTTCATCTACATCATCATTGCTCCCGTCTTCTTCAATGAAATCAATTGAAAAAGTCATTGTTAAAACACCGGTTTCTGATCCGTCCGGGCAAGGGGCAATAACACCTTCAGCCAGGCTGACACTTACATCTTCATGCGTGAAAACAAGCCTAAGAGGTGTATCACAGGGAACTTCCAAAAGTGTAAATTCCCCATTTGTATCTGTTGTATCTGAAGCAACAGGATTGTCCGAATCAACAGCATCGTCGTATGCTTCGACAAGTATTCCTTCGAGTACAGTGGTTGTTTGTGCATGTGCTATCTTAGTAATAATATTTTCAAAGAATGCTATAAATTTTGACTCGTTTTTTGAATCAGCACTTGCTACAACAACTTCTGACAAGGCTCCCTGTATGGTAACCTCTTCTTTTTGAATCGATCCACTACTTTCACCATCCCCACCACTATCACATGAGGATGTTGCAAATGCCATAATAAAAATCGGCACCATTAAAATGTATAAAAATTTCCTGCTAATCATAAATATCTCCTTTGTTTTAATATGGACAATATATATAGAGCTCTTATGATTAATCTGACTATTAAGGCTAAATAATCGGGATCCCATCCACCATAATTTATGCCAATTTAATCTCCCCCTAAGGGGCTGTCCTGTAACATAGTCTAGGAGAAAAAAGTTCGATTACAACAAAAATTTATTAAAAAATTATAATTTAATAATTAAATATTAGCTTTAATACTTTAAGCTAACTACTATTAATTAATGTAAATATTATAAATAATTATTTTATAAAAATAGTTCAATATGTTATGCTTTTATTTAATTGATAGAAGAAGTTTTTAATACCTTTATAATTCATTTATTATCATTGTATTTTGATACATTAGATGTAAAACTTAATTAATAACTTTAAACGGGAATGAATATTGTTTAGAATTGGAGTGATTGGAGGAAGCGGTTTATACGAGATGGAAGGTCTACATGATGTGGAAACTATTGAAATGACCACACCATGGGGAAAGCCTTCTGATAACTTGGTAAAGGGCACCTTAAATGACACAGAACTTATCTTTCTTCCAAGACACGGAAAAGGGCATAAAATAACACCTACAGAGATCAACTACAGGTCCAATATTTATGCTATGAAGATGCTGGACGTTGACTGGATCATTTCTGTTAGTGCCGTTGGAAGTATGAAAAATGAAATTGCACCTGGGCACATAGTAATTCCTTCACAGTTTATTGACCATACTAAAAAACGTGAATCTACTTTTTTCGGCAATGGAGTTGTAGCCCATGTCTCAATGGCTGAACCTGTTTGCAGCCAATTGTCACAGGTACTTTTTAATGCTTCTATTGATTCTGGAGCGACTGTACATAATGGGGGAACCTATATATGCATTGAGGGGCCGCAATTTTCTACAAAAGCTGAGAGTGAACTCTACAGGTCCTGGAATGTAGATGTAATAGGAATGACAAATATGCCAGAAGCCAAATTGGCACGTGAGTCAGAAATTTGTTATTCGACACTTGCCCTTTCTACGGATTATGATTGTTGGCATGAGGAACATGATGATGTAACCGTCGAAGATATAATAGAAACACTTATAAAGAATGTAGATATGGCTAAGAAAATAATAAAAAATGTTGTAAGCATTATACCTGAGAAGAAAAAGTGCGATTGTTCTACAGCACTTAGTAATGCAATAATTACCGGAGCGGATGAAATAAAAAATTCAGATAATGAAAAAATAAAACTGTTAATTGAGAGGTATATTTAATGAGCGTACTTGTTGTTGGTTCAATGGCACTTGATTCTGTAGAAACTCCTTTTGGGAAAGTTGAAAATATTCTTGGCGGTTCTGCATCTTATTTTTCTCTTGCTGCAAGTAACTTCACCGATGTAAATATAGTGGCTGTAGTAGGTAATGATTTTCCAAAGGAACACCTTGAGTTGCTTGAAAGTCATGGCATTAAGATTGACGGAGTAAAGATAGAAGATGGAGAGACTTTCAGATGGGTTGGGAATTATGGTTATGATTTATCGGAAGCAAAAACACTTGAAACACATCTAAACGTTTTTGAATCATTTAATCCTGTTTTACCCGATCATTACAAAGAAATTGATATAGTCTTTTTAGCAAATATTGATCCCGATATACAATTTGAAGTATTACAGCAGGTTAATAAACCAAAACTTGTAGCATGTGATACCATGAATTTTTGGATAGAAAATAAACCGGAGCAATTAAAAAAATTGCTTGGCCATGTGGATATTCTAATGATTAACGATGCTGAGACCCGTGAACTTGCAGGGGAGCCTATTATTGTAAAAGCCGCGAGAAAGATTATGGAATTGGGTCCCAAGATGTTAATTGTAAAAAGAGGAGAATACGGGGCTCTCATGTTTAGTAAAGAAGGTATTTTTTATGCCCCTAGTTATCCCCTTGAGGAAGTTCTTGACCCTACGGGAGCAGGCGATACATTTGCTGGTGGTTTTATGGGCTATGTTGCCAGTCATGATATTAATAATGTAAATGATTATAAAAGAGCGGTAATATATGGTAGTGTGCTTGCCTCATTTACAGTTGAAGATTTTAGTGTTGACAGGCTAGCAAAATTAAAAAAAGATGAAATAGAAGCAAGATATCTTGCATTTATGAACCTTTCGAATATTGAATAGAATATTATGAAGAAAATATTATTTATACTACTAATTTGTGTTGTTTCTGTATCTTGTTATACATCAACTAAGAGTTCAAAGAGCTCTTCAGGTGTTAAGGATAAGGATACGGAATTTACTAACTCTAAAGCTCTGGCAGTTGCATCTGTTAAAAGAGGTAATTTCCCGCAGGCACTGATTGACCTGGAGGCAGCCGAAAGAATAGACGATAAAGATCCTGAGGTTTACCTGATTAAAGGGGTAATTTATTATGGACTCAAAGACAGTAAACTTGCAGAAGAAAACTATCTAAAATCGATTAAACTTGATTCTAATTATACAGAAGCCTATTACAATCTTTGTGGGCTATACCTTTTTGAAGGTAGGAATGATGAAGCAATAGAGCAGTGTTCAATTGCATCTGCTGATTCCAGTTATAAGGCTAGGGCGAGTGCACTTACCAACCTCGGAATTGCTTATTTTAGAAAAGGCGATGTTAACAAGGCCAAACAGTACTACGACAAGGCTCTTGAAATTAACCCAGCATATGTATATACACATAATGAGCTAGGCAAACTTTATACATCAATTGGAAAAGAACAAGATGCTATTCAGGAATTTAAACAGGCAATTTCAGGTTATCCTGAATATGCGGAAGCTCATTTCAATCTTGGTGTTGTATACTTAAAAGAAGGGAATAAAAATCAGGCCTGTTATTCATTTAGAAAAGTAGTTGAACTTTCACCAAACTCTTCAATGGGCGTAAATGCCAACAAATACCTCAACTCGGTATGTTTAAACCCTGTATCTTAATTAATTTTTATATATATTTTTTATTAGATTAGTTGTTGAATGGTTTTTTAACAGGGGAATATTTACAACTTTGCCGCCTATACTTTTTATAAAATCTGCGCCTATTATATCTTCTTTCTTATAATCAGCACCCTTTGTAATTATATCAGGTTTTAGTTCCTTGATTATTTTAAGTGGTGTTAGGTCTTCAAATATAACAACAAAGTCAACTTCATCGATTAAGGCAAGAAGATGAGCTCTTTCTTCTGATTTTACTATGGGCCTGTCTTTTCCCTTGAGTTTGTTTACAGAAATATCACTGTTTATCGCAACAATAAGCGTGTCGCCTAATTTTTTTGATTCCTTAAGTATCTTTATGTGTCCTGGATGAAGAAGGTCAAAACATCCGTTGGTAAAAACAATTTTATCACTGTTTTTTCTTGAGGCTGAAAGTATTTTCTTTAATTCGGCCAGTTTCACGATTTTGTTGTTTTCGTTCATCACGGAAGCGGCTTTGAAAAGTTCATTACGTGTTGTATATGTTGTGCCTAATTTACTAACTACGTGTGAAGAAGCTAGGTTAGCAAGATATGCAGAGTCATTCCATGAATTTGAAATAATAAAACAAAGGGTAAAAACTGATATAAAAGTGTCTCCGGCACCAGTGACATCAAATACGTCTACCTGCTCGGCTGATACGGTTTTAGTCTTTCCAGCAGTATCTAAATAACTTATTCCATCTTTTCCCATTGTTATAAGAGCTGATTTTGTATTTGATAAAGAAAGCAGTTTTTTTAAACCAGTTTTAATATTTTTTATATTATTAAGACTTATCCCTGTAATAACTTCTGCTTCTTTCCTATTTGGTGTAATTAGGTTTGCGCCCTTATATTTGGAAAAATCATTTCCTTTAGGATCAACAGATATATATGTTTTGGATTTTTTAGCTAACTTAAATATTTCACTAAATATTGTTTTTGTAATTAACCCCTTATTATAATCAGAAATAATAACAGCATCTGGTTTTTGCATTCTCAAAATTTTTGAGATTCGGTTAATTAACTGGTTTTGTATATTGACCTGAATTTCAGAAGTATCCTCATGATCTACTCTTGCAATTTGCTGCCCGTTAGAAATGATCCTGGTTTTAACTGTGGTAGGTTTGCGGCTGTTTTTTATTATATTTTTAAGATCAAAACCTTCTTTTCTTAATAAAGAGTCAATATTCATTCCATTTTGATCATTTCCCACTGAACCTATAAGAAAAGTTTGAACACCTAGTTGCTTAAGATTATTAGCCACATTTGCCGCTCCCCCAAGTGAAAGGACATAGCCGGATTTGTTAATAACAGGGACTGGAGCTTCAGGTGATATACGGGTTGATGTGCCAATTATATATTCATCAAGCATAATATCCCCGACAACTAAAATTTTCTTATTGTGAAACTGGTGAATGATCGAAGAATAGCTCATTTTATCATTGGGAAATTTAACATAAGGGTTTAATGAACAGGAAAAATTAGTTTTTTACAAATTTTAATCTTAAATCATATAAAACATCTTCAAGAAGTTTGTTCTCTTCATCAGAAAGGTTGCCTTTTGTTTTTTCACTAAGCAGTTCAAGTATATCAATAGTATGTTTTACAGCCGGTCGGTTTACTGATCTTTCCTTAGATTCTGGGTCCGGTATTTCTCCGAGATGAATTAAAGCAGAAGCGTTAAGAGATAAAATAAACCCTGAAAAATCCATTTTAAAACTGTCATTTGGGGGCGGTGCTTCAGTCATTTAATTATCTCCTGGTGAATTAAGTGTATTTTTCAAACTCTATTCTTGGATTATAGGGATTAGTATTTTTTATGTCTTCCAGTTTATCCAAAACATTCTCATCAATTTTATCAGGCATTACAATTTTAATGATAACATATTGATCACCGTTTTTGCCTGTTTTAATATTTTTTACACCTTTATTCTTAAGTCTTAATTTTGATCCGTTTTGTACACCTGATGGTATGACCATCTGGGCATTTCCGTCTATTGTAGGAACATCTACTTTTGTACCAAGAGCTGCTTCGTAAAATGTTACAGGAAGATCAAGAATGATATTGTTCTTTTCCCTTCTGAATATTTTATGGGGCTGTACTTTTACTTTTAAAATTAAGTCACCCCTTTTATTACCTATCTGTTCTCCTTTGCCATTAACTCTTATTTTGGAACCGTTATCCACACCGGGTGGAATTTTTACAGATAGTTTTTCACTTTTTTGTTTACCCCTGGTATCACGGCTGTTTATAGTGAGGTCTTTTGTGCCGCCATTAATTGCAGTATTAAAATCCACTGTGATTTCATGTTGCGTGTTTTTAGGTTTCTGATTGGAAAAGCCTCTGGTTTTGCCAAAGTTTCCGAATAAGTCGTTAAGCGAATCTGACCCCCCTCTGGATTGCTGTCTGTAAGACCCTCCCTGGCCACCTGTATAACTGAAGATATCTTTAAATATTTCATCAAAACTTGGTATATTGCCTGAGTATGTGTAGCTGTTCGAAAAACCAGGGCCACCTCCTGGCTGCGAGCTAAACCCGGTACTTCCAAATGCATCGTATTGCTGCCTCTTCTGATCGTCGTATAGTACTTCGTATGCTTCCTGGATTTCCTTAAACTTTTCCTCTGCATCTTTGTTGTCGGGATTCAAATCAGGGTGGTATTTTCTCGCAAGGTCCCTATACGCTTTTTTTATTTCATCTTTAGAAGACGACTTGGTAATACCTAAAGTTTTATAAAAATCTTTAACTTTGCTCATCTTATTTTTAAAAATTATACTACAGCTTTAAGATAATCATTGATTTAACCGGGTCAATATAGAAAAAGTAAAAGGTAAGTTATTCAACAAAATCCAGCACTTTTTCGGCAATGTCCATAAATGCTTTGGCTGCTTTACTGTTGGGATTTGACTCAATAATAGGGTTGCCGGTATCGCCGCCAATCCTTATTTCAGGATCAATGGGTATTTCTCCAAGGAATGGTACATTAAATTTTTCTGCCATTTTCCTGCCGCCGCCCCTGCCGAATATGTCTAGAGGAGTATCACTTCCTGGAACGTCCAGGTAACTCATATTTTCAACTATCCCAATTACAGGAATATTGAGTTTTTGGAACATAAGAATACCTCTTTTAACATCGATAAGAGCAACATCCTGAGGTGTAGTAACAATTACGCCTCCACTAAGTGGTGCAGTTTGTGCAAGGGAAAGCTGAGCATCACCTGTGCCAGGTGGCAAATCAATAACTAGATAATCAGTACCTTTCCATTCAACATCTTCAATAAATTGTTTAATCGCACCATGTACCATAGGGCCGCGCCAAATTACCGCATCTTCTTCATTAACAAGGAAACCAATGGACATTAATTTAAGACCCAACTTGTCAATAGGGAGTATTTTTTGATTACCTGTGGCAACAGGCTTTTCGTTAACAGCACCCATCATTATAGGTGCACTTGGTCCCCAAATGTCAGCATCCATTAGTCCGACATTTTCCCTCTTTTTTGACATAGCAAGAGCAATGTTTACTGCAACAGTGGATTTTCCAACTCCTCCCTTACCACTTGCAACAGCTATATAATGTTTTATTTCGGGAAGTTTTTTACTTGTGGAAGCAGATTCCTGGGATTTTTGAGACTCCTGGCGAATCCCAATTATTACCTGAACATCGGAAACGCCGGGTACGTCTTTAAGGGCATTATTTACATCTTCTGATATTCCAGCTTCAACTTTTTTATCTTCTTTTGGAAGAATAAGTGAGACTAAAACAGTCGAATCTTTAATTGTTATTTCTTTTACAATACCAAAGGATACGATATCACGACTGAAACCAGGGTAATGAACATTTTTTAATATGTCTAACAGTTCTTCCTGCTTCGGGGGCATGTAAATTATCCAACTCCAAGTTTTTCTTTCGCTTCATCACTCATCATATCAGGGTTCCATGGAGGATCCCATATAACCTCTATTAGCACGTTGTCCGCACCAATTTCTTTTAAAGCCATTTCTGCCTGGCCGGCGATCATTGATCCCATGCTGCAGCCAGGAGTAGTTAGTGTCATTTTAAGATTTACATTGTTTCCCGAAATTTTAGTATCATATATTAAACCAAGGTCTACTATACTCACTGGTAGTTCAGGATCATATACATTGCTTAATGCTGCTTTTACCATTTCCTCTGTGAGTTCAACGGCCTCAGATTTTTCTTTCTTTTCAAACTTTTTGAAAGTAACTCCCTTGTTTTCTGAAGCTGGGGTTGAAGTATTAATTTTAATTATTTTTTTCATGCCGTTATTCCTCCCTCAATTAATATTTGTTTAAATAATAAAGTATAATGAACGTGGTAATTAAAACAAAACTGCGGTTATAATTATTTTAAAGTTGAAAGAGTTTAACTCAACCTTATTTGCAGTCAAATATATTAGAATATAAAACTGGTGTTAAGGATTCTTGAAACTTAAAATTAACTTATATAACCTATATGGTTCAAATGATTAGGAAATCAATACAGATACAGGTCGGCAATGTAAAAGTTGGTGGTGGAGCCCCCATTTCCGTACAATCAATGACTATTACGGATACCAGGGATGTTGAAGCCACGGTAAATGAAATAAAAAGACTTGAAGAAGCCGGCTGCGATATTGTAAGAGTTGCCGTGCCTGATATGGATGCGGCAAAAGCAATTGGAAGTATAAGAAAATCAATCAGTATTCCCCTTATTTCAGATATACACTTTGATTATAAACTAGCTCTTGAAGCTGTTAAACAGGGTGTAGACGGTATGAGGTTAAATCCCGGAAACATCGGAGCAAAATATAGGATACAGGCTGTTGTTGATGCGGTTAAGGAAAAAAATATCCCAATCAGGATTGGTGTAAATTCTGGTTCACTCGAAAAAGACATACTTAAGAAACATGGAAGCCCTACGGCAGAAGCTCTTGTTGAGAGTGCACTAAGACACGTAAGAATTCTTGAAGACTTTGATTTCTTTGATATAAAAATTTCTGTAAAATCCACGGATGTCCGGAAAATGATAAGGGCATACAGACTTCTTTCAGAACAGACCGAATACCCTTTACACCTGGGTGTTACAGAAGCCGGAACTCCAAAAATGGGAACAATTAAATCTTCAATTGGTATAGGCAGCCTTCTCGCCGAAGGTATTGGAGATACGATAAGAGTTTCCCTAACAGGTGACCCCGTTAATGAAGTTATAACAGGAATAAACATTCTTAAATCCATTGGAATCCGAAACAAAGGCATTGAGCTCATATCCTGCCCAGGTTGTGGACGGCTTGAAATAGATCTTATGAAACTTGTTGATGATGTTGAGCAGCGGGTTGGTGGTATGGAACTTCCGAGGCCGGTTAAAGTGGCAATTCTTGGTTGTGTTGTCAATGGACCTGGTGAAGCTTCAGAAGCTGATATTGGTATCGCTGGCGGAAGAGGGAAGGGCATGCTCTATAAAGACGGGAAGCTTGTACGTTCGTTCAAGGAAAAAGATATTGTTGATGAGCTTGTTAAAGAAATAGAAACCTTTACTAATTAGTCCCCGAAAATAATATAAATCTGTTGTAGTAAAACGCCATCAGGTTTATTGTTCCTGCAAAAATCAAATTAATCACCCTTTCAGCAGTAATACCAAGATTATTAAACTGACCGGATTCAATAAGGTCTGCGGTGCTGAACAAAGGCAAATATATACTGAAAATTAAAATAATAATATTTGTGGTTGATTCGATTAAACCGACCCTGGCTGATTTTGCAGGAAATTTATAAATAATAAATAAGCAGATAATACAAAAAAGATAGTACGAAAATTTGAGGACAGGGTGATATATAAATCCAGTTATTCTTATATTTATTCCAAAGCCGTAATCAAGTATTATAAATAAAAAAATGCTCCAGTAATAACCCTGAATAATTTTCAAAAGCAATTGAAATATTATCCGTCTCCAAACCTGTCTTTGTAGTCACTGATTGCTGCATTAATTACCTTCAAAGCATGGCTCTTATTGTAGGCTTTACCGATTTTAACTTTAGTCGGGGAATTTGGTACGGTTTTATAAGTTGAGAAAAAGTGTGTAAGCCTTTCTACCATTACTTTTGGAAGGTGAGTAATATGATCAACCTCCGACCATATATTGTCTTTATCTAGTACTGCAATAATTTTATCATCAGCCTCGCCATTATCTATCATCGGGATACCACCAATCACTCTGGCATTAAGTATTACTTCAGATTTTGCAATGGCCCTTTCACTTATCACGCAAATGTCCAGTGGATCACCGTCTCCTTTCTTTGTACCTTTCATTAATTTTGCTACCTGGTCACCACAGTAGGTCCTTGGAATAAAACCGTAAAGGTTAGGAGGTATAGATGAAGTTCTTTGAGGCCTATCAACTCTTAGAAAACCGGTCTCTTTATCAACTTCATACTTTACAGTATCAAATGGAGTCATTTCGACAAATACATGCACTACTTCTGGAGGACTCGGGCCAATTTCAAGCCCGTGCCATGGATGGGGCCTCCACTTATAAAATGGTTTAGGAAACGTCATAATTTAATTTTCTTATTTAAGCCTGTAGTGGGTCTGGGCCGTAGTTGTTGTTTCCATCTGTGCCCACGAGAATTCCACACTCTACGATGTACCATATCCAACCAATTATTGGAATTAATGTTATCAATACCCACCAGCCCGATTTGTTTCTGTCGTGAAATCTCTTTACGCCAATTGCAACACTTGGGTAAATTAAAACAATGGAAATAAGAGCTGCAATTAATCCTCCCGTGATTACTGAATCAATCGATGATATTAATAAGTTAATAACAAATATAGGTAAAAAACCCTTTAACCAGAAATCAGACCTGGAAATTCTGCCTTCGAAATTAAGCCATACGTCCTTATAATCCATTACATCCTCCTATGAATTAGTAAATATCTGTGCTTACTTTTAAATATACGGCCTTCCGAATAGTTATTACAACTACTTATTATAAAATGTTTCAGAAAAATAAAAATTTATCGCAATTAATTTATCTTGTGGTCAGTTCAAATAAAAATTGAATTAGAATTTAAAAGCAAGTAATTTATTCGCCTTAATAGGAAAAACTATGAGGCTTTCAAATTATTTCATACCAACATTAAAAGAAGATCCCGCTGAAGCTGAAGTAATCAGTCATAAGCTAATGATACGTGCGGGAATGATAAGAAAATTAGCTGCCGGGATTTATGATTACCTTCCCCTTGGTTTAAAGACACTTAAGAAAGTCGAAAATATTGTACGTGAAGAGATGAATAATGCAGGGGCTATAGAGCTTTTGATGCCTTCTGTATTACCAGCAGAGCTTTGGAAGGAAAGCAAGAGATGGGATTTTTACGGTAAGGAACTACTTAGATTTAACGACAGAGCTGATAGAGAATTTTGCCTGGGCCCTACCCACGAAGAAATTATTACGGACATTGTAAGGAAAGAAATACGTTCCTATAAACAACTTCCCATTAACCTGTACCAGATTCAGACCAAGTTCAGAGATGAAATAAGGCCACGTTTTGGGGTTATGCGTTCCAGGGAATTTATAATGAAGGATGCATACAGCTTTGATGCTACGGATGAAGCTGCTGACAAGTCTTACTGGGCTATGTACGAGGCATATAACAAAATATTTGAAAGATGTGGTCTTGAATTCAGATCTGTTTTAGCTGATACAGGTAATATAGGAGGCAGTTTTTCCCACGAGTTCATGGTACTTGCTCCCACTGGTGAAGATATTATTATGAGTTCTACTGATTGTGACTATGCTGCAAACCTGGAGCTTGCTGAGATAGGTGTAGCAGATGATGAAATTGAAAGAGAAAGGCCAAAAGAAGGCCTTAACCATATAAAAGAAATTTCTACGCCAGGTATGAAAACCGTTGAAGAAGTAGCCAAGTTTTTAAATGGATCTGACAGCGACCTAATCAAGACACTTGTTATACAGACAGATACTCAGCCGGTGGCCGCACTTGTAAGGGGTGATGCCGAGCTTAGCCTGACCAAACTTAGAAAAGTACTTGGGGCAGAGTATGTTGAACTTTCCACACCTGATGTTATTCAGGAAGTCACAGGCGGGCCTATGGGTTTTAGCGGGCCTGTAGGATTGAAAAAGAAAATTAAAGTTATAGCCGATAAATCAGTAAGGAATATTCAAAATGCAATTACCGGAGCGAATAAAGCAGATATGCATATTACCGGAGTCAATCCTGGAAGAGATTTTGAAGCAGATCTATATGCTGATATCAGGGTTGCAAGGGAAGGTGACCCCTGTCCACAGTCCAAAGGTACTTTAGTCTCAACTCGAGGTATTGAAGTTGGCCATGTATTTAAACTTGGTACCAAGTACAGTGAGGCTATGAAAGCAACATTTTCCGATATAGATGGCAAGGAAAAACCATTTATTATGGGATGTTATGGTATTGGTATAGGCAGGACTGTAGCTGCTGCAATAGAACAGGGTAATGATGAATCAGGTATAAAGTTCCCACTTTCTATAGCACCGTTTGAGGTGTCAATTATTCCAACTAATATGAAAAATGAAAATGTTAAAACTGTATCGGATAGTATTTATAAAGAATTAAAAACTAAGGGTATAGATGTATTAATTGATGACAGGGGCGAAAGTGCAGGGATTAAATTCAAGGATGCGGAACTTACTGGAATACCAATCCGTATTACCATTGGACCCAGGACACTTGAGAATGATGAAGTTGAACTCAAAACACGTATCGATGGGGAGTCTAGGAATATAAAAGTAGAAGATATAGTTGTGGAAGTAGAAAAACTTCTGTTGTAACTTTATAGTAATTATCATATTATCAATCTTTAATATTAAGACAATTTACTTTTATATTATAAATATTAATACATTGAATAATTATATATATGATTGGAATAAAATAATTAATGAATAATGTTAAAGTAATACAAACAAGTCCACCTCGTACTGGTTCTACATTATTACTTAATTTAATTCATGGATTTCTATCTCCAAATGAAAAAATTCATTGGGATGAGCATGTGTCAGAAATTGATGATTATTTTATTTCAAAAACACATGTTACAGATATAGATATTATTTTAAATAAATACAAGCAATATAAATTATATTTTGTTGTTAGTGAAAGAAATGATAGTAAAGTTAAAGGTTTAATTGTTGATAAATACAGAAAATATTACAATGTATTGATAATTAATTACAATGAAATTAATGTTACAAATGAGTTGTCATTTGATAATGTAATCGACAATATATTTGATAAGTTTATACAATTCTTTCCTTTAGAAATCGTTCCCAAAAAAAAAGATATTTTAATAAAAGCAGATATGAAAAAAAGGATTGTAAATATGAATAAAATAGTAGAAGAAATTAAAAACAAACCTTTCTCATATTGGGATAGGTTTTATGGGATACACGGATCTCATAGAAATAGAAAATAATTAATATTTTGTATGTTTTAATTTTATTTCCTATATTATATTCTTAATCATTTAGATTAAGATTGTTTACCATATTATAAATCTTATATGCATTATCTATACTGAAATCAATATGTAAATATTATAATGTCAATAAAAAATCCAGAAGAAAGAATTATAGTTGCACTTGATTCACCAAGTTTTGGCCACGCATTTTCTGTGGTGCTGAAACTCCGTGAAAAAATCAAACTGTTCAAGGTAGGTCCTGTACTTTTTCTTAGTAACGGTCCAAGCGGCATTGAACAGCTCAAAGATCTTGAGGTTGATATATTTATGGACCTCAAATTTCATGATATTCCCTCAACTGTTGAAAAATCAATTGAGCATATTGTAAATTACGGTGTAAAAATGTTTACAATTCATTCACTTGGCGGATTTGATATGATGAAATCTGTCTGCGATCGTGTAAAAAAGGAAACGAAAAAGAAAAAAGAAAAACCCATGGTACTTTCTGTTACTATGCTTACCAGCCACGACGAACAAAGTATTAAAGATATAGGTTTGAAATCAAGTATTAAAGACCAGGTAATAAAACTTGCCGAACTTTCGGACAAAGCAGGTGTTGATGGAATTGTCTGTTCAGGACACGAAGTCGGATTTCTTAAGAAGAAATTTGGTAACCGTTTTAAATATGTTGTCCCAGGTATTAGAATGGGAGATAAAACTCATGATCAGAAACGCAATATCACCCCGTCCGAGGCCTTTGAAAACGGTGCGGACTATATTGTTGTGGGACGCTCGATAACCGAATCTCATAAGCCCGAACTTGTGGTTGAGAAAATTCTCGAATCACTTAAATAATCAGAGCCTTTTATTATTTCTTATTAAAAATTAATTTCTTATCACTACCCAGATCTACTTTTATATTGTCGCCTTCACCAAATTCGCCACTAAGCAGTTTGTTTGCAAGAGGATCCTGTACATACTTTTGTATGGTTCTTTTAAGCGGCCTTGCACCATATACAGGATCATAACCAACATTGGCAATAAACTCTTTTGCTTTATCAGTTAGTTCGATCATCATATCTTTTTCTTCTAGCCGCTTACCGAGATTACGAATTTGGATGTCTACAATTTTTACCAGCTCTTCTTTTGTCAGCGGTTTGAATATTATGGTTTCGTCAACCCTGTTAAGGAATTCCGGCCTGAATGAGCTTTTAAGTACTTCCTCCACTTTCTTGGCCATCTCTTCAGGGTCGTTTACAAGGTCCTGTATGTAATGGCTGCCAAGATTTGAAGTCATTATAATTATGGTGTTCTTAAAGTCTACAGTTCTTCCCTGCCCGTCAGTTAATCGTCCATCATCAAGAATCTGGAGAAGTACATTAAATACATCACTGTGGGCTTTTTCAATCTCATCAAAAAGAATTACAGAGTAGGGTCGTCTTCTTACTGCTTCACTTAGTTGTCCTCCTTCATCGTAACCTACATATCCGGGCGGTGCACCAATCAGCCTAGACACGGAGTGTTTTTCCATATACTCACTCATGTCTATTCTTATCATTGCGTTTTCATCATCAAACAAAAACTCTGCAAGTGCCCTGGCTAGCTCTGTTTTTCCTACACCGGTAGGGCCAAGGAATATGAACGAACCTATTGGCCTATTAGGGTCAGACAGTCCGGCCCTAGATCTCCTAAGGGCATTGGACACAGCTTCTAACGGCTCAGACTGGCCTACAACCCTCATAGAAAGGTTGTCTTCCATGTTGATAAGTTTCTCAACTTCCCCTTCCATAAGCTTTGAGACAGGGATGCCGGTCCATTTTGATATAACTGATGCTATGTCTTCTGCACCGACTTCTTCCTTTAGCATCTGTTTGACTTTTTGAATCTCTGACAACTTCTTCCGGTCTTCTTCAAGTTCAGTATTTAATTTTGGAAGCTGACCATATAAGAATTCAGAAGCTTTTGATAGATCGCCTTCTCTTTGTGCTTTGTCTGCATCTATTTTTCCCTGTTCAATTTTTTCTTTTGTATCCCGGATTTTTGTTATAATTTCTTTTTCCCTAGTCCAGTGGGATTTTAGTGTATTTACTTCCTCTGATAAATTGGCAATAGTCTCATCGATTGATTTTAATTTTTCTTTGGCAGTTTTGTCTTTTTCTTTCTTTAGTCCTTCTTTTTCAATCTCGAGCTGAATTATCTTTCTATCGAGAACATCTATCTCAGTTGGTAAGGAATCTATTTCCATTTTCAATTTAGCAGCAGCTTCATCCATAAGATCTACTGCTTTATCCGGTAGGAACCTTCCTGTTATATACCTGTCAGAAAGTACCCCGGCGGCGATTAATGCTTCATCTTTTATTTTTACACCGTGGTGTATCTCGTACTTTTCTTTAAGACCCCTTAGAATGGATATTGTTTCTTCCACGGATGGTTCATCCACAAATACCTGCTGGAATCTTCTCTCGAGGGCTGCATCTTTCTCTATATATTTCCTGTATTCATCCAGGGTTGTTGCACCAATACAGTGTAGCTCTCCCCTGGCAAGGGCGGGTTTTAGCATATTGGAAGCATCAAGTGCCCCGTCAGATCCCCCAGCACCAACAACTGTATGTATTTCATCAATAAAAAGAATGATTTCACCATCTGAATCGGTAACTTCTTTTAGAACTGCTTTAAGTCTTTCTTCAAACTGCCCCCTGAACTTTGCGCCTGCGAGAAGTGAACCTATGTCGAGGGCAATTAGTTTTCTGTTTTTTAAACCTTCCGGAACGTCACCGTTTACGATCCTTTGTGCCAGTCCTTCCGCAATAGCAGTTTTTCCTACTCCCGGTTCGCCTATAAGTACAGGATTGTTCTTGGTCCTTCTTAGCAGTACCTGGATTGATCTCCTTATTTCTTCATCTCTACCAATCACTGGATCGATCTTTCCCTGTTCAGCAAGCTCTGTAAAATCTTTCCCATATTTTTTTAATGATTGAAATGTATCTTCAGGTGATTGCGTATCTACTTTCTGATTGCCCCTCACATTCTTTAATGTTTTTAGAATATTGCCTTTAGTAATTTTATTTTTATTAAATTCCTTTTTTATGTTTGGGGACATGTTTTCTACAATACTTATAAGAAGATGTTCTGTGCTTATATATTCATCCCCGAGGTTTTTGGCTTCACGTGCAGCGTCTTTAAAACATTTGCTTAGTTCCTTGCTTGCATAAACCTGATCCGATTCTATTTCTACTGTTGGAAGTTTATTTATCTCACTTTCTGCGGCATCCCTGATTTTTTGGACGTTAGCATCAAGCTGGCCAAGTATTTCAGTGGGTATTCCCTGTTCTGAAAGTAATGCAAGTAAAAGATGAGGTACATCAATAATCTGGTTTTTATTTTCAATTGCCAGATTCTGCGCACCTACAAGTGCTTCCTGAGCTTTTATCGTTAAATTATCAAATTTCATATTCTAATTATTACTCCTTTTATCTCTATAATATTTAAAATATTGCTTATTTCCTGGTAATCAAGACACAAATTTGCTTTATAGATAATTTAATGAATAGATCCTGAAAAACATTCAGGATGACAAAATAAGTTAATTAAAATTGTGTCATTCTGAATTTGTTTTGAAATCCCTTAGATAAAAAAAGCCCCTTAAAATTAATTAAGGGGCTTGGTAGTAAAGATTATAACAATGTTAATTTTGTTTTATTTTCCAAGGATGCTTACAACGCAGGTGATTCCGTCCATAGCAGGCTGTGCGCCCCCCATGGTTTCAATGATACCTACTTTAGCATCTGGTACCTGGCGTTCTCCTATTTCACCTCTAAGGTGCCTAACGATTTCAGCAGTTTGGAGTAGCCCGGTTGCACCTACAGGATGTCCTCTGGATAGAAGGCCTCCGCTAGGATTGACTGCTACTTTATCTCCGCCAACCCATGTTGCTTTGTTCTTCATAAAATTTGCACCTTCTCCCTTTCCGCAAAATCCGAGTGATTCTACAACCATCATTTCTGCAATTGAAAATGCGTCATGAATTTCAGCAAGATCCATATCCTCAGGGCCAAGTCCGGCTTCTTCATAAGCGAGTTGTGATGTTCTCCATACATTTTCAGAAGGATCACATGTAAGTCCTTCTGAACTGCTGTATTTTCCTGACTGGGCGATACATCCCAAAACTTTAATAGGTGTTTTCTTTGCAAGTGCTTTTACCTGCTCTTCTGAGCATAATACTGCAGCAGCGGCAGCATCTCCCACCGGGCAGCACATGTTTCTAGTTAGTGGGTCGGCTATCATAGGGGCATTTATTACTTCTTCAACAGTAGTTGGTTTTCTGTATTGAGCATCCGGATTCATTGCTGCATGAAAACGGCTTTTCACAACTACTTCACCAAGCTGTTCCATAGTAACGCCGTATTCTTCCATATATTTTTTAGCTCTTATTGCGTAAAGTCCGGGCATTCCCATTCCCATTGCTACTTCTAGGTCATCTTCTTCAAGTGGTAATGGGCCGCCTGATAGTACCCTGCTCAGATTTTCAACACCAAGGGCTAGTGCAATATCATATTGACCATAAGCAATAGTTCTCCATGCTTCCCAGAACGATAAAGTACCGCTCCCGCATGCACCTTCTACATTAATAGTAGGCTGACCTACAAGGCCTATTTCTTTTAGGGCTCTTTGTCCAACTCCCATACCCTGATAAACATGTCCACAAAAAGCTATTTCTATTGATCTTGGGTGTATTTCTGCATCTTTAATTGCAGACCAGGCTGCTTCCCTTGCCAGAATATGTGCAGCTTTCTCGGGAAACCTGCCGCATGGAGTATTTCCTACTCCTATGATATATACATCTCTTAAGTTACTCATTTGTTGCCTCCAAAATTTTAGAGTGGATTTATTCTAAATGAATTTGTAAGTTTTGTAAATTATTCTTAATTGTCCGAAATATTAAAAATATTTTAAAAAATAACTCTATCTATTGACAAAGATCAGCTAAAATAATATTATCCTCTTGGGGTTGTTATGGGGTTTATGTAAAATTTTATAAAAAGAATAATAATATAAGGAGGCAAGGTAATTATGAGTAATGTACCTTCAGCTAGCGAAATACCTAAAATGGATGCTTTTACAGCAATGGGAACTAGAAGATCCATTAGATGGTACGAACCAAACAAACCGGTAGAAAAATGGAAAATCCAGACAATGCTTGAAGCAGCAAGACAGGCACCTACTGCCGGAAACTACAATGGCCAAAGAGCTATTGTTGTATATAGGGATGAAGACCCTGAGATTTGGGAATTTATTTCAGACTGGAGCCAGATCACAACTCAGATGGCACCTGTATTGGTTTTCTGGATGTATGACATGGCTAATTATGATACAATGGGACAGTCAATCCATGATGTAATGAGGACCGGCGGTCTTGATAAAGCACATGGCTGGGAATATGACAGAGTTAACAAACTGTTTCCACTACCTGCAATGCTACCTGATGCAATTATGCACAGACTCGCAGGAATCGATTTAGGAAATGCAATTCAGAACGCTTTAGTAGCAGCATCAGCCTTAGGACTTGGAACTTGTCTAAATGGCGCAAGTGGTGGAGCTAGAAGAAATGTAAAGGCGAAATTCAACCTGCCTGATACATACACTTTTTGCTGGTTAATGACACTTGGATACCCTGCTGAAAGTATGAACGGCGGTGGTAGAAGACCAAGACCTCCATTCGAAACAATGTATTATGAAGGAAAAGTTGGTAGTCCTTTCCCAAGAGACCCTGAAGTTATAAAACTAGTTGAAGACCTTAATCTGCTTCAACCAAAAGCTCCATTACCAGGAAGACTTGAAGAGTTGAATAAACTTACAAGAAGATTCGGACTTGGTGATGAGTACCTGACTGACTGGAAACTCGAAGAATCACAACTTGGTGAAGCTGCCGGTGACAGAAAGCTTACTCCTTTATCAAAAGAGGAAATTTTGGCTTCCGTAGAAGGGGCTGAAGTTGATAGTAGTTTTACACTCACTCCAACGGTTAAGAGAGAAGAGCTTGAATCTTATAGAGAAAAAAGAGGAATTAGTGCTACAGACTAACTTCTATTAGAAAAGGAGACTAACAATGGCTGAAATAACAATAAATATTCCAGACCCAATTCACGATAAAATCAAAAAAAGAGCCGAGCAGGTTGGTAATTCAGATATTGGATTAATCATTGCAAATCTTGGCTTAATATTTGGTCCTTGTGATTATGATGATTCAAAATGGTTGAAAAACCTTCAGGAAAAGGATGACAAAACCGTAGCTTGGTAATAAACCATAAATAAAAAGTTTTATATTAAAAAGGGTACTTCGGTACCCTTTTTTTATGTCCAGATTATAAACTAAGCACTATAACGATAGTTTAGTTCTTCTTCAGGGAGATGAGATATCTTCTGTATCTCTATGTCAAGCAGTTTCCTTATAAATTGTATATTAGTTTTGTTAAGTGCTGAGATTACCTTGGTATGGTAGGTGCGTTCAAGGAAATCAATTGTTTCTTTGTCCGCTTTATCTCTTTTATTAAATACAATAAGCCTTGGAATATTTTCAAAACCCATTGAGCTAATTATTCTATCAACAGATTCTATTTTTTCTTCTACGGCAGGGTCACCTGCATCTGCAACATGAAGCAAGAGGTCTGCCTCACCTATCTCTTCGAGTGTTGCCCTGAAGGCATTAATAAGATCTTCAGGCAGCCCGCTTATAAATCCAACAGTATCTGTGATTAAAATATCCCGTGTGGAGGGGAGCTTTATTCTTCTTGTAGTTGGGCTTAATGTGGAAAAAAGCTTATTCTGTACTTTTACACTGTCCTTTGTAAGCCTGTTAAAAAGTGTGGATTTCCCGACGTTTGTATAACCAAGCAGTGATACAACCGGTATCCCGGTAGCAGTTCTTTTTTCTCTAGTGTTTTTTCTTCTGAAGCAGATGTTGTCGATCTGTTTTTCAAGATTATCAATCTGTTTTCTAATTGTCCTTCGTTGATATTCGATTTTTTTCTCACCGGGGCCCCTTGTACCAATTCCTCCTCCAAGCTGAGAATATTCAATACCTTTTCCCCTTAACCTTGGAAGGCAGTATTTCAGTTCCGCAAGCTTTACCTGTAATTTCCCCTCACTTGTAACAGCGTGTTTTTCAAAAATCTCCAGTATTAGTTCGGTTTTATCAATAATATTAAGTGTTGTTTCTTTTATTATGCCGTTCACCTGGGCCGGGGTTAGTTCTACATCAAAGATAACTGTACCGGCACCGATGTGTTCTGCCTGTAAAATAACATCTTTTAATTTACCTTTTCCAATTAGGTACCTGGGGTCAATATCCCTTCTTACTTGTACAACCGTATCAAGTACTTTTTTTCCAGCTGAAAGTGCAAGGGCTTTCAATTCTTCAACTGAATTTTCTGCTTCAGATCTATAAGTGGTATGAAACCCTACAAGCAGAACACCTTCAAGGTCGGGGTCTCCGCCGAGCTCGGTATATGATTTCTGTAGTTTGCTTTCCGTCTCACTAATTAGTGAGTTAAGATCAATATCTATCCTACCGGCATCGTTATAGGAATATATCTCCCATTTCTTATCATTATTGCCATTTAAAGGAATAATATGTGCTAACTGTATCTTCCCGGCATAACCGTCTTCTAAAACTTCTATAACGCCAATTAAGTCGAGTCTTTCCTTTATCAAGGTTGTGAGATCGTTCTTTGATAATACGGCATCTTTAAGATGTGTATGAAAAAGCCTGAAACCCCTTAGTCTTGATTTAGCTTCTCTAAATCTTCCTAAAAGTTTCTCAAATTCAACTTCATTGGCATCTCCAATTATTACTTTAAAGACTTTACCCCTGCGGTTTATTATTATTGAGATAGTTCGATTGATATTAAAAGAAAAAGATGCCAGGGACCTGGCAAGTTCGTTGCTAATAAGTTCGTCGGGCTGCATTCTCCTTCTGTAAAGCCTTGAAACATCTTTTAACTGGCTTTGGGTGAGTCCCGATGTTTTTCCGTATACTTTATCTATACTTTATTTCCCCGCTGTTACATTTACATACAACAAGTATTATAAAGATTATTATAACATAATGGAAATAATAGTATGGATAAATTTACAGAAGAGATTAAAAAATTATCAGATAATATTTCTAAACAGGATATAAATACTGAAAGCAAAAGTATAAATTCCAAAGCAATAGGCTCATTATTTAAATATGCTGAAATAGGAATTAGTACACTTAGATCTGGTGGGTTACCATCTATATATCTTCACATTCTCCCAGCTGACATTGTACCACTTTTCTTTCATTTTGAGAGTGGTGGTGAGGGGTTTGTGATTTCAACTTCAAAAAAATTTACATTCTTTATGCAAAGTTCAGATAATAAGATATTTGTATATGGAAAAGAAAAGAAAAACGCAATTCAAGGCGCGGGTTCTGATAAAACGCAACAACTTTTCAATATAGATTTTACTGAAAATAATGAGAATGTGTCTTTTTATGACAGTACTAAGAAAGAGATTAAGGCTGATGAAATAGTATTACTTGCCTTAAATTGGTCTTTGAATTAGGGTGAGAGCACTACGTGAGTCAGGGAAGCAATTCCAAGAATAGAAATAATTAGAATAAATATCCCTGCAATGTAATATGCGCCTTCTTTTTCATGTGGTTCCAAATTAAACATGGGCTGAATTATATACAAATAAGATTAATTGTAAAGACAGCTTGAATGGTACATCAAATTTTGTTAATTTGTATGTAGATGATTGAATATGTGACGCCTTTTTTCAGGCCGCCAAGCGAACATAAAAGTTTTATTTTGCAGGCAACTATTGGCTGTTCTCATAATAACTGTACTTACTGCGCCATGTACAGGAAGGATGAGCAGAAGTTTAGAATCCGTCCAATGGATGAGATTAAGCAGATAATCGATAATGGTTCATCCGAGGGTTTGCTTAATAACAGGGTTTTTATTTCAGACGGCAACGCACTTGTACTTTCTACTTCAAAACTTGTTGAAATCATGGACTATCTTTACGAGGTTAACAAAGGGCTAGAAAGAATTACTATGTACGCCAACGTAGGGGATATCCTACGAAAGAGTATTGAGGATCTGAAAGAACTTAAAAGCAATGGACTCGAGATGGTTTATATAGGATTTGAAAGCGGAGATGATGTTGTGCTGGAAAGAATTAAAAAAGGGGCGAATTTTGCTGAAACAGTTGAGGCTTCCAGGAAGCTCAAGAATGCAGGTATTATGAACTCAGCGATGGTTCTTCTAGGAATCGGCGGAGTGGAAAGAAGTAATGAACATGCAGAAGCTACTGGAAGATTACTAACCGCCACTGACCCCGAATATGTTGGGGCTCTGACACTTCAGCTTAGGGAAGGTGCTCCAATATATGAAGAGTGGAAAAATGGTGAATTTAAACTTCCCGAGAAATTTCAACTTATAAAAGAACTAGAGACAATAGTTGAAGGCACCAATCTTACAAATGGTTATTTTTATTCAAACCACATATCTAATTTTCTGGCAATAAAAGCAAAATTTCCCGAAGAAAAAGAAAAAGTATTAAAAGAAATAAGAGAAGTGCTCAAAGCAAATGACGAGGATCTTCTGAGGCCAGATTATTTTAGGGATGTAATTAATCAATATTAGAAAATAAAGAATAAAGGAGAAAATTATGGGCAGAGTTTCTACAATATCCCCTGTATGGGGATGCAGCGTTGAAGATTTGAGGTCACTTGCAAAAATTGCTGAGGAAGGTGGTTTCGAAGCTATTTTCTCACCTGAAGTTCCTCCCTACAGCGCAATAACAAATGCACAGGTATTTGCCGAAGCTACAAAAAAAATAAATGTTGGTACGTGGATAGCAAATATATATATGAGGCAGCCTGTAATTGCTGCGGCAGCTTCTCTTACTATCCAGGAAATAACAGATGGAAGAATGATACTCGGGCTTGGTGTAAGCCATAAGCCAGTTAATAGCCGATATGGTATTGAGATGGGTGATGCAGTGGAAGATATGAGGGATTTTGTAGGAGAGGTAAAGGCACTTGCTGACGGCAGCTCGGAAAGACTTACACTTAAAAGAAGCCAGCCCAATCTTCCTGTATACATTGCTGGTTTAACTAAAGGTGCATCAGAACTTGCAGGAGAGGTAGCTGACGGACTTATGCCCTACATGTGCCCACCGGATTATCTCGGCGAACTGATTCAGAATGTTAAAAATGGTGCAGAAAAGGCAGGCAGGGACTTCTCAGAGATTACAATAACGGATGGTATTCCTTCCTTTGTATCAGATGATGAGGGAGCAGCAATAGAAGCGGCGAAAAAAGGACTTTCCGGATATGCAAGGTTTCCTTTTTATCAAAGGCTAATCAAAAACATAGGATTTGGGGAAGTAGTCGATCAGATTAAGGATGGTGCAAACCCTGCTGAAGTCTTTACAAATGAACTGGTAGAAGCTGTAGCACTGGCAGGGCCTGCATCCAAATGCAATGAAAAACTACAACAGTATTATGATGCTGGACTTGAGCTCGCTATTATAACTCCTGTACCCGTAGGTAAACAAAGTAATGTAGAAGTAATGGAAAATACAGTAAAAGCTTATTCATAAGTTTTTAAAAATATAATATTTCAATAAAGGGAGTTTTAAACTCCCTTTTTCTTTGCCTAGAGTGTGACAAAATTTGTCAGGAGTGTTGCAAAAATCGCACATCAGTAAATAAATTGCATAATTTGTTAATTGTTGATAAAATATTCCATTTAAGGGAGAGTCTCAGGATGAATATAAAAAACTTAAACAGAACGTTTCGTTCTATTTTTCTTTTCAGCATTTTTTTATTCTTGTTTTTAATTACGACACCAAATATACATGCACAAATAGTGGTAAACAGCCTTGGCGATCATGATGGTGACTGCCCAGTAGATTGTACATTAAAAGGTGCTGTTGAACTAATTACTGATGGGACAATAATTTCATCTGGTATTGAACCAATAATTACATTTGATGATTCACTTCTTGATGAGACGATTATATTAAGTAGTGGATTAAATATTTTAGATATACCTGTCGCAATTATTCAGGGCCCTGGTGCTGAAAGACTTACTGTCATGCAGGGCGGTGAATCTCAAAGACTCTTTTATATTTCTGCAGCAGAAGTGGAGATATCAGGTTTAACACTAACTGGCGGGAATGCTGGGGATATTGAAGATGATTTTCCTGGAGGTGCAATCTTAAATGATACTGATGGTTACCTTGTACTCGATTCTACAATTATAACTTCTAACTCTGCTTCAAATGGTGGTGGAATTGCCAACTTGGGGTATTTAACATTAAAAAATACTGAAGTATCCAATAATTTTGCCTTTGGTGATGATGATTCAGGAAATGGTGGAGGTATCTATAATTATTATTACTTTGGTGATGATTCTTCTGAATACAACCTCGTATTACTGGAATCTAAAATTATAAATAATTTTGCCGAAAATGAAGGTGGTGGAATTTGGCTTTATAATACACATGGAGTTATAAAAGATACTGACATTTCGGGCAATACTGCCGAAGAGGAAGAAGGTGGTGGGCTATATGTTGGTAGCGGTGATGGTGGAGATGATGATGATGACGATTCTCAAGTTTTGATTGAAGATAGTTCTGTTACAGATAATTATGCTGATGCTGAGGGCGGCGGTATATATTCAAGTGACTCCAAGCTTGTAATTCTACAATCCAATATTTCATTTAACAGATCAGAAGAATATGGCGGAGGTATTTATAACGAAGGTGATAATGATGACATTGATGAATTTTCACAACAATCATTAGTAATATTTAATTCTACTATTGCAAAGAATGTATCCAGATATGGTGGTGCGGGAATCTGGAATTATGGGTTTTCTTTTATTAGATCTTCAACAATTGCTTTTAACTGTATTCAGTTAGATAGTGACGATGATGATTTAAATATTGATGACTGTTTGGATGGTACTACACTTGACACAGCATCATCTGGTGCAGGTATTTATATTGCTGGTGATGACGATGATGATTTATTAATTTACAATTCAACAGTTTCTAAAAATCTCCCGGAAAACTGTGCACATAGTTATAATATTGAAAATTTTGGATTCAATAATTCCGATGATGATACATGCGACTTTTGTGACGAATCAATAATTGAAAGCAATTTAGGTGTCGACATTACAATTTATTGCTCGTCAGATCCTTTGCTTGACCCTGAAATGCTTCAGGACAACGGAGGGCGCACACAAACTATTGCACTCCAGGAGGGAAGCCCTTTAATTAACGTAAGTCAATGTATTACAGAATTTGATATTGAAATATTTGAGGAAACAGAATTTGCAAATCAGTTAGTAACAGATCAGAGAAACTTTTTACGTGATATTACTATGGATGAAAATGATTTGCTTTGTGATATCGGTGCATACGAAGAACAGCCGACTGGAAAAATTAAGATAACAAAAAAATCATTTCCTCAGGGCGGTATGGACTTTGAATTTATTGCTGAAAATTTCCCCGACGGTTCAACAATAACTTCCGAATTTACTCTCGACCATGGCGGGATGATAATGGATATAGTTCCACTGTCTGGATTTGAATTTGATTTCGACGGGGAAATTATATTATCCAGTCTCCCATACAGTGTCGAGGAAATTGAGTCAGAGGGCTATCTTCTCACCGATATTGACTGTGAATCGGACGGTGCTAATTTAAACATAGATGAAGATGAAGGAAGAATTGAATTTGTCTTCACCGAAGATGGGCAGGAAATAGAATGTGAATTTGTTAACTCGATGCTTTTCGATGTAAATGTGGATGTTGTAGGTTCTGGACAAGGAAGGGTTAGAGCAGACGGTGGAATTCCAGATGATGGTGGTATAAATTGTAACCATAATAATGGTCCAGACTGTAGTGAGTCATATCCTTCCAGTGCTGATCCTGTCGAACTTAGAGCTAATCCATCCAATGGTTCTGTCTTTGTTAACTGGTCTGGCGATTGCTCAGGAAATTCTACAAGCTTTGACCTAATCGTAAATAAAAATAAAACATGCAGAGCTAGATTCTCAATTGATACAGATGAGGACGGGGTTGCAAATTTCTTAGATAACTGCAGGAATGACCCGAATTCAAATCAAAATGACAGTGATAATGATAATGTAGGGGATGCCTGTGACAACTGTCCGAATGTTTCTAATTCCGGCCAGGCCGACAGTGATAATAATAATATTGGAGATGCTTGTGAATCTGGCTCAGGAGGAGGAACTGGCGGTGATGACGACGATGATGATTCTGCCGGTACAGACGGCGGTGGTACTGATGGTGGCACCGGTGATGATGACGATGACGATGCTGGTGAAGGTGATGACCAGGATGGAGACGGTGTAAATGATGACGAAGATAACTGTCCGGAAACTGCCAATGCAGACCAGATAGATACTGATGGAGACGGTATAGGAGATGCCTGTGATACTGATGATGATAATGACGGTGTAAATGATGACGAAGATAACTGTCCGCTTATCAGCAATGAAGGGCAGGAAGACGAAGACAATGATGGAACAGGAGATGCCTGTGACAGTGAGAACAATGAAGAAGAACCTGACAATATTATAATAGAGATTGATGAAGAAGAAGGAAATGTTGTTATTAATGTCATGAATGATGGAGAAGGTGAATTACAGAATGTAATGGTAGAAATTGACCTTCCTGATGAAGTAGATTTTACTGATCTTCCAGATGAATGTTCTGCATCAGGTGATTCTACCTCACGTGCGGGCGACACTATCATATGTGATATTGAGATACTTGAAGATGAGGCTGAACTCCTTGTAAATCTATGCAGCGATGGTGACAGGGAAGGTACAGTACAGGCAATTGTGAATGCCACAACACCAAGCATTCCTGGTGAAGAATTTGAGGACATTATAGATATTATTCTTGAACAGCTTGACCTTTGTACGACTAGTCTAAACCCAACGTCACCTCCGGAAACATCTGGAACTGACGGTACTGACGGGGGAGACGAAGGTTGTACACTGGCTCCTGCAGGCAGTAATTCAAACAATTTTCCTTTATTCCTGCTTCTACCCGGAATTATATTTATTGGAAGGTTGCTAAGACTCAGAAGAAGTAAATAACTAATAATAAAATGCAGGGGAAATAAATTTTCCTCTGCATTATTTTCTTTTCTTAGATTTTCCATACTAATTAAAATAAATTAGTAGAAACTCAATAAATTCTGATATAATCTATCTCAATATTCAGTAACTAAACTTAAGGAGGAAAGTCATATGTCTATAAGATATATTTCTTCATTTGCATTAATGGCAATTTTATTATTTTCATTATCCGCTTGTCCACCGTCGGATAAACAACCAGCTGGCGATGCGGCAACAGAAGCTGCTGATAGTACTGCTGAGACAGTAAAGGATGCTACGGATACTTCCGGAAAAGCAGCAAAGGATTCCAAGGGTGCCATGGATAAGGCTGGCAACGAAATGAAAGAGGGTGCCGACAAAGCAGGTCATGAGATGAAAGAAGGTGCCGAAGCTGCGGAGAAGGGCGCAAAAGATATGATGAAAGATGGCGGCCAGGCAGGACAGGATACAATGAATGATGCATCAAATAAGGTAGATGATGCAATGGATTCCACAACGCAGTAAGAAAAAATTATAATTAATAATTTACTTAAGGGAGACTCTTGTAGTCTCCTTTTTTTATATTAATTTTTATGTTTTTTATTATCTGTTTTAGTTTTTTCTTATCTTGAGAAAACCCTTTCCTAGAGTATATTTAAGCTACTTTCTATCAAATTATTAATAAGGAGTTTGTCTTGGATTTAATATTTTCCGGGAATCTTACACTTATAACTTTTTTTCCGCTAATTGGGATAGTGATTGTCCTACTTGCCTCGGCAATATTTGATAACTCTCTTAAACACCTGAAAATAGGTGTACTTGTGGTTTCTGTAATAGAATTTTTAATATCTATACCACTATTTACAAAGTTTCAGAATTCATTTGCGGGAATACAGTTTGAACAGCAATTACCTTGGTTAACAGATCTTGGTGTGAGTTACCATGTTGGCATTGACGGCATAAGCCTATTTCTCGTATTACTTACCACTTTCATTATTCCTGTAACTATACTTGGAACCTGGAACTCAATAGAAAAAAACATGAAGGTCTTTATGATCCTGATACTTGTACTTGAGACTGCACTTATTGGGACATTTGTTGCACTCGACCTGATACTTTTCTTTATATTCTGGGAAGCTGTACTAATACCTATGTATTTTATTATTGGTATTTGGGGTACCGAAAGACGTATTTATGCTGCCATAAAGTTTTTTCTTTATACTGCCTTTGGCAGTGCTCTGATGCTGATTGCTATCTTTTACCTATATTATGTTCATAAAGCACAGTTTGGATTTGCCTCAATGGATATTATGAATTTATATAATGTTACACTCCCATTTAGTGGAATTCTTAGTCCACAGGGTCTATGCTTCTTAGCATTTTTACTTGCCTTTGCAATTAAAGTCCCTATGTTTCCTTTTCATACATGGCTGCCAGATGCCCATGTGGAAGCACCTACAGCAGGAAGTGTTATACTTGCCGCGGTATTGCTTAAAATGGGTACATATGGTTTTTTAAGATTCTTACTTCCTCTATTTCCGGAAGCCACCGTTGCATACGTACCGATACTCTCGGTAATTGCTATTATTGGCATTATATACGGTGCAATGGTTGCATTTGCCCAAAAAGACCTTAAGAAACTTGTTGCCTACTCCAGTGTGAGTCACCTGGGCCTTATAATGCTTGGTATTTTTGTACTTAATGTACAGGGACTTGATGGGAGTATCTACCAGATGATAAGCCACGGGCTTTCAACCGGGGCATTGTTTTTACTGGTTGGAATGATATACGACAGGAGACATACAAAGAAAATTAATGATTTCGGCGGACTTGCCAAAGTAATGCCCGTGTTTGCTGCATTCTTTATGCTGGCAACTCTTGCCTCTATAGGGCTGCCGTTATTAAACGGTTTCATCGGAGAATTCCTGATACTTCTCGGTGTTTTTAAATCAAGTTATATTTTTGCGGCATTTGGTGCAACAGGACTTATTCTTGGGGCAGTTTATATGCTTTGGGCATACCAGAGAGTTATGTTCGGCCCTCTTAATAAAGAACAGAACAAGGCACTTAGTGACCTGAATCTCAGAGAAGTTTCACTAATGCTGCCGATTGCTGTCATGATTATACTAATGGGTGTTTATCCAAAACCTTTTCTTGAAAAAATTGAGCCTTCCGTAAATAAACTTTTATCTGAAAAGTTTGAAGTAGCCATGGAAAACAAAGACGAGCAGAATAGTTTTCTGCAGTATGTTAAATTTAAATAATGTCTTTTAAAACACTGATAACCAAGAAAGTTGAATTCTCTGCTTCCCACAGATATTGGAATCCTGACTGGGATGACGAGAAAAACAAAGAAATTTTTGGGAAAAACACATCACCTCTAGGACATGGGCATAACTTTCATCTTGAAGTTACAGTTGAAGGGGAGATAGATGGTCATACGGGGATGGTTATAAATCTCTTTGATCTTAAAGATATTCTTAACGATGTACTTGAGAATTACGACCATAAATACCTGAATGAAGACCTTGAAGTGTTCAAAAAAATAATTCCCACACCTGAAAATATTGCCAAACAACTGTGGGATGATATAGAAACAGAACTCAAAAAGAGAAAAACAGACTGTACACTTTATAAGGTAAGGCTTTATGAGACACCAGACCTTTATGTTGATTACTGGAAGAGTTAATTATGGATAAAGTTTATATGACAAAGGCATTTAATTTTTCTGCCGGGCACAGGCTGTTTATTGAAGGTCTTTCTGAAGAAGAAAATATGGCATTATTTGATAAATGTGCAAACCTAAGAGGGCACGGGCATGATTACAGAGTTGAATTGATGTTTAACGGTGAGATCTCACCAGAGACCGGGATGATTATATCAAGGAATGAAATGGATGAATCGGTTAATGATATAAAAAACGATTTTGATTACAAAAGAATTGACCTGGAAATACCTTATTTTAAAAAATATCAATCCACAGTCGAAAATATTACTCTATATATATGGGACAAAGTGTATGCAAAATATCAGGACAGACTTTCTTACGTTAAAGTATGGGAAAACGAAAGAAGCTATTTTGAATATCACAGGGAGGCACTACGATGAAGGTTGAAGATGCTGTTAAAGGAATACTTAGAGAAATTGGAGAAGATCCCAATAGGGAAGGGCTAAAGAATACTCCTGAACGCGTAAAGAGGTTGTATAAGGAAATTACAAACGGATACAATGAAGATCCTAAAGAAATAATAAACGGGGCAATATACAATATAGATTATGATGAGATGGTTATTGTTAAGGATATTGAGTTTTACAGTCTCTGCGAACACCATATGCTGCCATTTTTCGGAAAAGTACAAGTTGCATATATACCTAAGAAGAAGGTTATTGGATTGAGTAAGATTCCAAGAATTGTTGAAGTGTATGCAAGACGACTTCAGGTGCAGGAAAGAATGACTGTACAGATAGCAAATTTTCTAAATGAAACACTGAAGCCAAAAGGTGTAGCAGTAGTTGTAAATGGATATCATCTCTGTATGGCAATGAGAGGCATAAGAAAGTCAGATGCTAATATGCTTACAAGTTCTATGCTGGGGGCTTTCAGGAATGATGAAAGAACCAGGGCTGAATTCCTAAGCCTTATTGCGCAGAATAGTCAGAAATAAATATATCGTTTGTTGAATAGCTTAATAAAGATTAAAATATAAGTAACAAAATAAATCGAAAATAAATATGTATCAGATAATTGTTACAGGGCTAAGCCATAAAACAGCTCCACTTGAAATACGAGAGGGGTTTATAGTGCAGGATGAAGCATATAAAGAGGTTCTCTCTGACCTTAATTCAAGAGAAAGCGTGCTTGAAAGCCTTATTCTTTCTACATGCAACAGGACTGAGCTTTACGTTGTAACAAATGATTATGAAAGATGTATAGATGAAATTAAGGATTCTCTTCTTACTTACCATAACCTTGATGAAATAGTAATTAATAATCATTTCTATTCATATACAAATGAAAAGGCTGTGAAACATCTGCTTAGGGTTACCTCAAGCCTCGATTCTATGGTTGTGGGTGAGCCCCAGATACTTGGCCAGGTAAAAAATTCTTACAATTTATCTTCTAAAAATGAATCTAACGGGATTATATTAAACAGGCTTTTTCAATATGCATTTTTTGTCGCTAAGAAAGTCCGTTCAAAAACCAGTATTGGTTCTCTTTCAGTATCAATAAGCTACCTTGCTGTTGAGCTTTCAAAAAGGATATTTGAAGACCTCTCAGACAGGACAATATTACTGGTAGGGACCGGGGAAATGGCAGTTCTCGCAGCAAAAAATCTTATTAATTCCGGTATTAAAAATTTGTTGATTACAAGCCGTACATATGAAAATGCAGCAGCCTTATCTAACGAACTTAAAGGCTCAGCAATTAAATTAGAAGAAATCTATTACCGGCTTAAGGATGTTGATATTGTGATTACAGCTACAGGTTCAAACAACTACATCTTTAAGTCTGAGCATATTAGCCAGGCACTTAAACTCAGGAAAAACGAACCGATGTTTTTTATAGATATTGCTGTCCCACGTGATGTTGACCCCAAAGTTAATGAGATTCCAAGCGTCTATCTATACGATATAGACGATATGCAGGGTGTTCTCGATAACAATATCAGCTCAAGAAAAGAAAGTGCAAGGAAAGCAGAGTCAATAGTTGATAACCATGGGGACAAGTTTATTAACTGGCTTGAGGGTTTAAAAGTACTTCCTACGATAGTTAAGTTAAGGGAAAAAATGGAGTCAATCAAGAGATTGGAACTTGAAAGAGTATTTGGCAAACTTGAGACTCTCGATGATACACAGAAAGAGAATATAAATAATATGGTCGATAGGTTAATAGGGAAAATGCTTCATGAGCCTATAACTAACCTTAAAAAGGAGAGCTCCTCATCACTTGGAGCTATCTACTCTGATACTATACAAAAACTTTATAACCTCGATGAAGAGCTTGAACTGATAGAAGACCTGGAAGATGATGTTACGGATAGGAACTAGGGGAAGTCAGCTTGCACTTTGGCAGGCCAGGTTTATAAAATCAGAAATAAATTCTTTATTTCCTGATATTCAGATAAAAATTGAAATTATTAAGACCGAAGGAGACATACTTGTTAATTCTCCTTTATCTGAAATTGGTGGAAAAGGTGTATTCGTAAATGACATTGAAAAAGCCCTTCTGGGAAATAAAATTGATCTTGCTGTGCATAGTTTGAAAGATATGCCTTCCGTTTTGCCAGATGGTCTTATAATCAGTGCTGTGACCAAAAGAGAACATGCTGCGGATGCCCTTATATCAAAAAATAATCTTCAGTTAAATGACTTAGAGCATGGATCAAGAATAGGGACAGGAAGCCTTAGAAGAAAGGCCCAGCTTTTACATCATTACCCGGAATTTGAAATTGTACCGATCAGGGGAAATGTAGAAACAAGGCTCGGGAAACTGGATAGTGAGGATTTCGACGCTGTTGTACTTGCTGTAGCCGGGCTTCAAAGATTGGGGTTTAGTGATAGGATAAGCCAGATAATAGATGTGGACAAACTTATACCTGCCCCGGGGCAGGGGATTGTAGCTGTTGAATCCAAAGAGAAAGATAAGGATATTAATAAAATATTAAGTAATTTAAGTGACTTGAAATCGGAATATGAGTCTTTACTTGAACGTTCATTCCTGAAATCACTTGGGGGTGATTGTAATGTTCCGGCAGGATGCTATGCAAAGGTAGTGGGAGAGAGTATAAGCTCTATCGCTTTTATCTCCGATGAATCTGGCAACAATATGTTTATAGAAAAAATAAGCGGTTCTGTATCCGATAGCGAACATTTAGGTGCAACTCTTTTTAAAATGTTAAAAGAGAAGGGTGGAACTGGATAAGTTAAAGATATTCCTTAGGTATTAAATATATCTAGTTATTATCAAAACTATTTTGTATCTTCTGAAGATGTTGTATCCTCATTTTTTACGCCATAGTCTTTAATTTTAAGTTCGATGATCTCAGCATTAAGCCTGTGCTTTTCTGCAATAAGTTTTTGTTTTTCTATTTCAAGTGCTTTAATTTCTTCGTGAAGATCATCAATAGCATCGCTTGATTCTGTCTGTTGGCCTTTTATCTTATCAAGTTCGGTCTTCACATTATTAAATTCTTTTTTTATCTTTTCGTTTTTACAGGACGTAGTAAGAAAAGCAGATAGAGAAAGTGTAATAATAAGTATGCTGGTTAGTAGTTTCTTCATTCTTGAAAACCTCCGGATAAATTTAAATCTAATGGTAAATAAAATTATATATAATAAGATGAAAGTCAACAATTTATAATAGATTCAATTATCAATGAGTATAAATATTGATAACTTGACATATATTCTATGATTTAATAGACTGTTATTTCCCTAACGCGGGGTGGAGCAGTTTGGTAGCTCGTCGGGCTCATAACCCGAAGGTCGCAGGTTCAAATCCTGTCCCCGCTACCATTTTTTAGATTACAATAACTTGAGTTTATAATAAGAAAGACAGGTTGTGATGATGTTATCACTACAAAATATTTTAATTACCTTAGTCCTTTTCTTATAGTCCTTAATATTCTATTAAAAAGTTTTAGAACTCTAAACTTAATTTTTGAAATTAATGAATAATATTTATCAATTTCATATTCTTTGATCTTAAACATAATTTTCTTCCCTTTTTCTGTGTTAAAAAGATCTTTTGCAATGGAATTATAAATAAATGTTTCTTCAAAATATTTGTGATGATGCACACTTACCAGCTGATCAATACTTAAGAGAAAATATCTATTATTCTTAATATTAAGTCCTTTAGAAATTGGATAATTATATTCTTTACTGAATTCTTTTACTTTCAATTCCAATTGTGACACAGTTGCAGAAAATACAGATTGCTCTAAAAAAAATGTATTATTTGGCTTAATTCCACTATTCATTACTTTGTTAAAATTTTCATTCCATGCTTTGAACAATCCATTTTTTGTAAGGGTTACAATGTGTCCAGAGTTGTAATATTCAAGGATGTTTTCATTTGTACAAGTTGTTAATACATTCCTTTGAATTTGCACATTTAGGAGTTCATACAAGTTTTTCCAGTAAGAACTATTAATATCATTGTTATTTAAATTCTCTATACCTATATTTGAAAAATCAACTGGTCTTAGAATGACATCTGCATCTTCAAATTCTATGAATTCTATTGGTTCATTCAAAATAAATACATCGCTGTCTAGAAATACAAGAATATCTGCCTTTGTATTTATTTCCCTATGAGCACAAACAATTGGTTTATTAGCAAGTGGATAGTCACAATATTCTTTGTTTAAATCTAGATCTATATACTTAACATTGTTTTTTTCAAAGAACGAAATGGTTTCATTGGAAACTTTGAAATTATTTCTGGGTTGATAACTAATAATAGGTACTTTTTTAAATCTGCCGCCAAATTCCCTTATTGAATAAACAAGTAATTTAGACTTAGCTTCAAGTATGCCACTCTCTGTACAAATTATTATCTCTATATTTATCATTTTAAAGTGCTATTAATCTTTATTGTATTGTAAATCAAATTTGAATTACTTAAAGTTACAGTTCAATAAAATATGTAACATACTAAACCCAAAAGTCGTGGGTTTAAATCCTGTCCCTGCTAACATTTTTTTCGAAATTAAGTTAAATACTGTATATAGATATAACAAGATAGATATCCGTCATAATTGTTGTGGAATTAATAAGTAAATTGTTTAAGTATCTTTTGTATTTTCTTTTGTGAATATAAAATTTATCATAGCCCCAACAACAATAACGCTTCCTGAAAAAACAAGGCCATATTGAAGCCCTTTCTCATATGAATCCCTGATATGAGGGATAAGAGTGGTATACAGCTGGTTGCCTAATTCACTTTTAATTATGGTTTCAGGGTTGCTTCCAAGTAAGAAAGATTTTACATTCTCAATCTCAATATTTGACAGATTTAAATCCAGGTATGAAATTCTTGAACTAAAATCCGTTATTGCTGTGTCAATAAAAATGGTTGAAATAATTGCAAGCCCCAGTACAGCACCACAAAGCTGAAACATAAAAATAAGGCCGCTAGCAAGGCTTGCCCGTGATTCATTAACACTACTAACACCTCCATTTGTTATTGAAGGAATGGATAATCCTATACCTATACCACAAATTGAAGTTGAAAGTGCGAGGAGTAGAAAATCATTGCTAAATCCGAACAGTGCTGTGCAGTAGGTGCCTAATGCAGTAATTAGCATTCCAAAGAAAATTGTAATTCTCGGACCTAGCCTGTTGTAAAAACTTCCGGAAAAAGCTGATACAGCACTGTAGAATATTAACATTGGAACTAGTCCTGCACCTGCCTTAACCGGGCTAAAGTTGTTAAATTTTTCCAAATACTGCGGTACATAAAGAAACAGGCAAAAAAAGGTAGGAACAATTGTAAACATTATTATACAGTAAGTCATAAAAGTTTTGTTTTTCATTACATCAGGAGGTATTAATGCACTCAACTGTGATGGTTCTACTTTGATAAATATCCCGAGTAAAACTAGCGACAGAAGTATTAGCCCCATTGTAGGCAATGAAATAAGTCCCCATTCTGTTGATTGGTCAAGTGCATAGAGAAAAGAAATAACTGCAAGTGAAATTAAGAGTATTCCGATAAAATCAATACCCTGGTCATTATCATCAGTGTCCTGTTCCTTAACAACAAATAAAGTTATTACCCCTGCAAGTATCGCAAGTGGAACATTTATAAACTGTACCCATCTCCATGAATAGTATTCGGTAAGAAACCCTCCTACCAGTGGGCCGGCAGCATTCCCAAATCCTGATACTGCCATAACAATCCCAATTGCAAGACCCTTCTGTGTATCTGTTACAGATGCATAACATATCCCTATTATTGTGGGCCATAAAAAGGCCCCTGCAGCGCCCTGGAGTACTCTCATGGCAATTAGTAATCCAGCACTTTGTGAAAGCCCGGCAATAAGAGATGCTGTGCCAAATAATACAAGACCAATCAGGAAGATTTTTTTTCTTCCATACATATCGGCAAGACGTCCGCATGTCACCATTAAGACTGCAAAAGCAAGCAGGTAACCATTAACTATCCATTCTATTGTTTTAAGGTCTATATTAAAAGATTTTTCAATTGCGGGTAGTGCAACATTAATTGAAGTAATATCAACAGTTACAACAATTATGCCGATACCCATTGCGAGAAATGTGAGGAAGAGTTTACTATTCATTAAAATAAATTATCAGTCCGTTTAGAGATAATTATTATAATAAATAGAATTAGGGCATAAAAAAAGCCCGGATATACCGGGCTTTATGTTTTAGCAAAATATAATTTTCATATTAAACTGCTACAACATTTTGTGCATGGGGGCCTTTTGGGCCATCAGAAGCAACAGTGAATTCAACACGCTGCCCTTCATCAAGTGAACGATATCCTTCTGAACTTATTTCACTGTAATGAACAAATACATCTACATCATTTTCGCGCTCAATAAAACCAAAACCTTTGGTAGAATTGAACCACTTAACAGTACCAGTTTCGCGTTCTGACATAATTTAGGTACCTCCTGTTTAAAATTGGATCTTTTGGAGTGGTTCAGAAAAAATTTAGAAATGAATCTTAATTTAGAATGGAACTACGCCTACTATTTCCTAATAAATAAATTACACCTTATTTTGAGAAAGTCAATAAGAACAGATATTTATAAGTAATTTATGCTTTTATAAATATCTATTAAGAAAAACATAAATTAAAAGTTATTCCCATCGAAAAATTCAAGAGTTGTAAATACAGAAACAGGTTTACGTGAAAGCTTTGTCAGTTGTTTTACGGGTTTTCCAAGTGTAAGAACTGCACAAACAGCAAAATGAGCAGGAATCCTGAAATATTCCTGTAGTTTTTTTTCTTCAGCGATAGGTATTGTTGTTATCCTCCCTCCTAATCCCTCGTTCCTTGCAGATAAGAGGATATTCCATACAAATGGGTAGATCGAGGCACCGCTGACAACACCAATGCGTTCCAATTCACTGTCCATAGATGCCACAACTTTCAGGTCAACGCATACTAAAAGTACAATTGGAGCATCAACGTATGTCATTCTGAGCTTCGGTAATGGGGATGTATCTTCAATAGTCTGATCATCGACAGATGTTGGGTCAATTGTATTGAGTGGGTTTTCGCCGGCAATTCGCTGGGCGGCATACTTTTTTGCAGTGGGAACTGCTAATTCTGCTAACTTTTCTTTTGATTTATTTTCTCTTACAACAACAACTTTCCATCCCTGCCTGTTGCCGCCGCTTGGAGCAAACCGTGAATTATCAAGTATCCTGTAAAGCAGTTCATCTGGAACAGGGTCATCGGTGTAATCCCTTGCAGAGAATGCAGTGCGCATAACATCATATAGTTCCATTTATTCACTCCATTAAAATATGTAATAATTAAAACTACACGTTCTCTTTTATTCGTCTATTAAGTTTGATAAAATTTAAACACAACATATGAAAATAAAATACAATAAAAACTTCCCAACTGTAGAAGACCTAAGAAAAAAAGCCAGAAGCAGAATCCCCCGCTTTGCCTATGAATATCTTGATGGGGGTTGTAATGAAGATGTTAACTTAAAGAAAAATACATCGGATTTAAGAAAAGTTGAACTTATACCGAGATATCTTGATGAATACAATGGTTCCGATATGACTACAGAACTGTTTGGAGAGATCTTTAGTGCCCCTTTCGGGATCGCACCTGTAGGACTGCAAGGGTTGATATGGCCAGATGCCGCAAATATCTTGGCAAAATCAGCAGTCAAACATAATATTCCTTTTGTCCTAAGCACAGTTACTACAAGCAGTATTGAAGAAATCAGTGAAATTACCGAGGGAAAGTACTGGTTTCAGTTGTACCATCCGACTGAAAATGAAATAAGGGATAAGATCATTAAGAGGGCAGGGGATTCAGGCTGCAAGGTTCTAGTAATACTTTGTGATGTACCAACTTTTGGATTCAGACCCAGGGACATCAGAAATGGTTTGGCGATGCCTCCTAAGATGTCACTAAAGAATATTCTCCAAATACTTGGAAAACCTTCCTGGGCAGTTAATACCCTAAAACATGGCCAGCCAAATTTTAAAACGCTCGTCCCTTATATGCCAGGGGGGCTGAATTTAAAGGGACTGGGTCAGTTTATGAATGATACGTTTTCTGGAAGGCTTAGTGAAGAAAAAATTGCCCCGATCCGTGATATGTGGAAAGGCAAACTTGTTTTAAAAGGTGTAGCTTCTGAAGAAGATACGGAAAAGGCCATAAAGCTGGGCCTTGATGGAATTATTGTTTCAAATCATGGCGGAAGGCAGCATGATTCTGGCCAATCGACAATAGAGTCATTAAAAGTTATTGCACCTAAATACAAAGACAAACTAACTATTATGATGGACAGCGGTATGAGGTCCGGACCGGATATAGCCAGGTCACTTGCATGCGGTGCAGAGTTTACTTTTATGGGCAGGTCCTTTATGTATGGTGTGGCAGCGCTTGGAAATGAAGGTGGTAACCATACGATATCAATTCTGAAAACACAGCTGAGGCAGGTGATGGAACAGGTTTGCTGTGAAAAAGTGCCCGAACTTAAAAATCATCTTGTAGGTTCATAAGAAAGTAACCCACTAAAATTTAATATCTCGTTAAAAGTATTTTTCTCTCTTCATCAAGTGTTAAATCCTTTAGTTCTTTTTCTTCAAACAGCTTAACAGCTCTGTAAACCCTGTAGTACTCCTCACCGAATGCATTTTTTAGTACTTCATCCTTGTCAAGATGTTTAATAGCTGCCGAAACTGATGTAGGCAGAAGCTCAATGCCGAGTTTTTTCATCTCAGATTTAGTATATTTTGCCGGATCTTTCTGAATTGGATCAGGGAGAAAAAATTTATTTGTAATTCCGTCTGCTCCTGATGCCAGAATTCCGGTTAGTGCAATATAAGGATTTGCAGAGAGGTCGGCAGTTTTGAGTTCAAACCGTTCAGGACCATCACCAAATGGGTTGTGAAGAACACGAATAGCTGCTTCCTTGTTGTCTATACCCCAAACTCTGTAAGCACCGCTCCAAAACTGAGGTCTTATTCTCCTGAAAGAATTCGGAGTTGGTGTTGTCATGGACATCAGTCCGGGTAGATGATCTAAAATACCAGCAATAAAATGCTGGCCGGTTTTTGATAAATTCCACGCTTCTTTTTTACTTCCTAGTACATTTTTTCCTTTTGATAATAAGCTCAGGTGAATGTGGCAGCCACTTCCCGTAGCATTGTCAAAAAGTTTTGGCACAAAAGAAACGATTAACCCGTGATTAATTGCAACGGCTTTGATTGTTTCACGTGCATAAATAAGCCTGTCAGCACTTGTTAAGGGGTCGGAATGGTGAAGTGAGATTTCGTGCTGACCTGGGCCTGATTCAACATTGTAATTGGATATTTCTATACCCTGAGCATAAAGTTCATCGGTCATATCATCTATGACGTCACGGCCTCTTTCAAACGCAGAATTCTGGGCATAAAGGTCATGATCGATTGGTATGGGAAAATGTTCAATATTTGCAATATAGTCATTAAGGTGGAAAAGAAAGAATTCAATTTCAATACCAACTCTAGATTCAAAACCGAGTGTTTTTAAATTGTTTACAGATTTTCTGAGTAATTCGCGTGGACAAAGTTCCCAGGGGCCGTTATCTGAAACAAGGTTGCCTATTACTAGTGCGTGTCCTGACAGGTATTCAGGGATAACCAGTGTCGACCAATCTGGTACAAGTCTAATCTCTTTTACCGGGTCAAGCCCTGCATCAGGGACTGGTGTGTCGTATACTACTGGTAGTGCCTGGAGAGCTATACTTTTAGTTAATCTTCTTTCAATCCTTGTAAGAAAATCATCTCTAAAACCGGATTTATTCTTATTAACTTCTTTTAAAAGTGTTGGTATATGCAGAGCCTTTGATCTGATAACATTTGCGTTATCACACCAGAGTATGCTCAGGTACCTGATTTTGTTTTTAATAAGTAAATTAGCAGTACTGTTTCTTTTTTTCATCCCGGATCAATAATAACAAATAAAAGGCAATTTAAAAATAAATGTTGATATTTCTTTCATATCTGATTATAAAATTCAGCTATGAAATATATTACAATATTACTCTTACTCTTTACCCTGGCGTGTGAAAACAAGTCAAAAGATGATAGTTCGTCTTCTGATACTGAACAATCCACAAAGGATATGGAAGTATATATAGATGAAGGTTCTATTATTACATTAGGCGATAACAGCGAAATCTGGGTCAAAAGAGTATTCCCGGAAGGAAAAACTGGCCAGGTATCTAAAGTAAATAGTAAAGGAAAAAATATAGTTTATGAATATGATGGAACTGCAAGTTTAATATTTTTTGATTGTAATAAGGGAATTTATATTGTAGATGAAATATATTATTTTTTGGGTGACCAAGCTATTACGCATATAGATAACAGAATAGAAAGATTAGAAAATAAAAACACCTGGAGTAAGATAGAAACTGATACTTACGTCGAGAAAGTATCCCAGATTGTATGTAAACCGGAAGAAAAAGAATAATTTTATTAACATTATACATAAACTTAAAAATCAACTTTAAGTAACTCGTTTTGAAGTGCACGGATTTTTGATGAAAGGTGTCTACCTTGAGGATATATAAGCGATATAGGTCCTCTTTCAGCATCATATTCTTCGAGTATAGGAACTACCTGCTTGTTTGCTAATGCCTGTGTTGCAATAAAGCGCTGTGTTTGAACAATACCGTGCCCCTGAACCACTAAGTCCAGCAATCCATCACTAGAATCGAGAAGTATGTTTCCAGACACCGCAAGTTTGCGCTCGCGACCATTCTCAATAAATCGCCATTCGTATAGTCGTCCAGTACGAGGAAATCGGTAATTCAGGCAATTATGTTGAAGTAAATCGTCTGGTGTCTTTGGGGTACCAAATCGTTCTAGATATGTTGGTGAAGCGATGGTAACTAAGCGGACTATGTTGAGACGTCTTGCAACAATACGGGAATCCGGGATCGTACCTATTCTAATTGCCGCATCAAATCCTTCTGCGACAAGATCCACCATACGATCCGTTATTGAGGCTTCGACAATGAGGTTAGGATATTTCTTAGCGAGTAGAGTTAAAATAGGCAATAATACAAAACGTCCAAAACCAACTGGAGACGATATTTTTAAGACTCCCGTGGGTTGCTCTTGTTGTTCGGTAAGTTGATATTCTGCGTCGTCAAACTCAGTAAGAAGTAACGAACATCGATCGAAGAATGCTTGTCCGTCGGGTGTTAGGCTAAGACTACGTGTAGTTCGGTTCATCAGTTTGACTCCGAGATCAGATTCTAATCTCGTCACTGCACGAGATACTCCCGATTGTGTCATTTTAAGTACTGCGGCAGCTTTGGTAAAACTACGAAGCTCAGTAGTTTTCACAAATATTCTTACAGCGTTTAAATCCATAATATTAAGTATATATGATTTTAATCATAATTAATATGAAATGAAGGGTATATATCAAAGTATGGTAATAAGTTATAGTGATCTTTTGTTATATGTATTTCAATGCAGTTTAAGTATATAAAAATATAATGTATAATGTATATAATGTATATGTTGGTTCGTCATGGATAGGTTAAGAAATAAAAAAAAGACAAAGAAAATAAAACTGTTGAACGATAAAGATACTATAGATCAAGCCAAAACCAAATTATTACAAACAAAGACCAAGAATAATAAACTGATTAAGGTCAACGAAAATAAATTTGGAAATACATCTAAAGACTATGTTGATGACTTACTAAATAGAATTAAAGATCTAGAAATTCTAAATGCTATTAATCTTGAAATTCATAAATTTCATGATTTAGAACAGGTTTTTGAGACAGCTCTCGATATGACAGAAAGTCTAGAGAATGTAGATGGAGCAAAGATATATCTCGTGGATGAGCAGAGAAACGAAGCTGTGCTTATGGGCTACCGGAATTTGTCGGATGACTATTTAAAAAATGCATCCCGGATACCGTATCCAAAGGGTGTTACCTGGAAAGCGATAATTAGTGGGGCTATCATTAATATTGAAGATGCGGTGAATTATCCCAACACCGGACCTGCCGGTAGACGGCTTGGACATCACGGTTTATTAGGTGTACCCATAAAACTTAATAATAAAACAATTGGAGTACTGTGGTTCGACAGCTATAAAGAAAGAAAATTCGATAAGCAGGAGGTAGAACTTCTAAGTTCTATTGGATATCAGATAGCAACTGCAATTGCAAAAGCTAACCTGTATAAAGAGTTGATGATAAAGAATCGGTATGAGACAATCATCAGCTCAGTAGTACGTAGTGTTCATCAGTCAATAGATTTGCAGGATGTGATGGAGAATGCAATAGATGCATTGAGAGAAAATATAAGTGGTATACAGCACCTTGGTATTTATTTGGTAGAGGGAGATGAAGCAGTATTGAAGTCTCATAGGGGCTTACCTCGATGGTTTTATCAAAAAATTAAAAGAATTCCTTATCCAAAAGGCTTTATCTGGAATACCATTTTAGAGGGTAAGTCTAGATATGTAGCTGATGCCGATAAAGATAATATTATCGGCGCTGCAGGCAAAAAATTCGGGACTAAGAGTTATTTATGTGTACCAATACGCAATGATGGTAATCCGGTAGGTGTTTTAGGTATTGCTTCTCTAGAGAAAAATGGTTTTGACCAGGATGAATTAAAACTTCTTGAAATTGTTGCTCATCAGATTGAGATTGCAATAAATAATGCAACGCAGGCTGAGGCACTAAAACAGTCGGAAGAAGCACTAAAATTAAATATTGAAAAGCTTTCTGTAAAAAGCAGGTATGAAAATATTATCAACGCAATTATCAGCTCAATACATCAATCAATTAACCTCGATCAAGTATTAGATAAAGTAGTCGAGTCTCTAATTAATAACTATAAAACATTAAATATAGCCGCAATATACATGATAGAAGGTAAGGAAGCAGTTTTAAAAAGTCATGTAGGATACCCAAAAAAGTATGTTAAAAGAGCAAGCAGGATTTCGTATGGCAGAGGAGCCACATGGAAAGCAGCCATAGATGGTAAGACAAGGTATGTGCCCGATGGAGAGAAAGATAAATACCTGGGCCCTGCCGGCAGAGAACTTGGGACTCAAAGTTATCTGTGTGTCCCACTATATTTCTACGGCAAAGTTGTAGGGGTACTTAATATGATCTCCTTTCAAAAGAACGCTTTTAATAAGGAAGAGAGAATGGTCCTGGAAACAGTTGGAAAGGAAATTGAGATTGCAATTAATAATGCCCAGCAAGCTGAGGCGCTTAGAATTTCTGAAGAACGATATAAGATTTTATTTGATCAATCACCTGTAGGCGTTTATATCTCTGACAATGAGCTCAGGATTACTCAATGCAATCAAAGAATGGTTGAGATAATAAATTCAACCCAAGACAAAATTATTGGGCTTGAGATGAAAAAATTAAAAGATCAGAGTTTTGTAGCGTCGATGGAAAAAGCAATAAAAGGCGAGTCCATTTACCATGAAAGCTACTATGAGGCCACAACAAGCTCTGCAAAATTATGGTTGGCACTTCACTATTCCCCTTTGCTTGATGCCGAAGGAACAGTGATTGGTGGCATCGGTATTGTTCAAGATGTTACGGAACGCAAACAGGCTGAAATAGAGTCAGAAGATAAAAAAAGAAGACTGCTTTCAACATTCAACAGTTTTGGAAATATTGTTATCGCAACTGACATGAATGGGAAAATCACTTTTATTAATAGGTATGCAGAAAAATGTTTTGGTTGGGTAAGTGAATATACAATAGGTTTAGAATTAGCAAAAATTCTGAAAATCAGAAATTCCGAAACCAATAAGCTTTTAAAAATTCCAAAAGGGAAGATGTTAAAAGAAGATGCATTTGTTAATAAATTCAACCACTATATTTTGATATTAAATAATGGAAATGAAATACCAATAGATATTGACACCTCATATATTAGAGAAAACACAGGAGAAATTTGCGGTATAGTCTTGGTAATCAGTGAACTCTCTTCTGAATTAGACTTGTCGAAAAATAAATTTAAACATAGTCAGCGATCCAAATTTACTATGTCAAACCTCCAAAACTCACCAATAAATTTGATGATATATACTTCGTCTGTTTATGTAGAAGAAGGAATAAGTAATATCCTGGATGGTGAAAGTGGTATAAACATTGTAGCTAGAACCACTGACAATACAGAAATCAATTCTTATATAGAAAAATATAAACCTGATATTCTGCTTTTTGATACTGCGCAAGTTAAACCAGAAATTCAAGAAATCCTAACTTTTATAAAAGAAATTGAAACTAAAACCAAAGTGCTATTACTTCTCCAGGGTTGGGACGAAAAATTCATTATCAATCCCACCTCCCTGGGTGTAAGAGGATGTTTAACTCAGGATTCAAGCAAAGACCAATTGGTGCAGGCTATCCTTACAGTCCATAACAATGAGATTTGGATGGATGTCAGGACTGTTACCAAGATATTAACCAGATTAGTATCTAAGCAAAGCTCCGATTTAAAACCAACCAGTTCTAATCTTACTAACAAAGAGAAAGAGATTGTAAAACTCGTTGCTGAGGGATTAAGTAACAATGGAATCTCCCAAAAACTCTATATAAATGAGATTACGGTTAAAACTCATTTGAGAAACATCTTTAAGAAAATCGGTGTAAATAGCAGGATTCAGTTATTCAATAAATACAGGTCAGAAACTCTATATAATTAAGATATCATTAAAACTCACATAAGAAGAATTTTTATGCAGTCAGTAATAATCCAGGTAATATATATTAATATATACAGTTAGTTACATCCAAAAGAGGTAGGTGTCTACCTCTTTTGGGGTAGATACTTTCTACCTAGAAAATCATACTAAAGTATTAGAGACTTCCTTCCTTTAATATGCTAATTTTTAAGTAATGTCGATAATAATTTATACCACTCAGCATTTTCAAAAGTGAGTATTTTTATTACCGAATATATTAAATATTTTTCCAGTTTTAAAGGATGGGGAATATTTAATTTAAATATGGTTTCTCCCGTTTAAAAACCACGCCTAACTAGGCGTGGTTTTTTTTCTGTCAGACATCAATTACATCTGAATTATTTTCCAAAAATCTAATGTTAAATTCAATATGAAAATGAATGGAGAAGTATATTTTCATTATAAAGTTTTACTTCAGTAAAAAATTATATTCAGTAAGTTATTAATATTACTCAGGTGAGATTATGTTAAAAAAGTTGTTGTTATCTATTTTAATAATAAGTTTTTTCTATGTTACTGATGTTTATTCTCAGAACATAAATGATTTTAACGGGTCATGGATTGGTGAAGTTGAAGTAGTTTATTCTTCTCAGATACCCGAAATTAAAAAAAACAAAGCAAAAATTAAACTTGTTATCTATAAAAACAATGTTGAGCTTTACACATACCAAACAAACCTTAACTCCAGGGGAAAATACCTTACTAGCTGGAAAGAATTTATGAGAGATAAGCTTGAAATTAGAAGATATGATTCAAATGCAGTTATAAACGGCATTGAATCAGGATCTGATACTAATGGAAAATGGATTGATTCTCTTTCTATTCAATTAGTCAAGATAGACAGGAAGTATGCAGCAGTAAATTTTTCTAAACAGATTAATAATTTAGGTGTTGGGCAAATGAATGTATTTGGTATAGGAAAGTTAGAGGTAGTAAACATCAATAACAGATAGTACTGTTATTGCCCACATCCACCCCAAAACCCGGCTTTTTCCTCAGCCGCAGTTAAATTTAAATGTATGAGGTCAAGGAAGGGATATTTCTTATAGGGTATTACATTGTAAACATGAGAGCATTCTTCTGTTTGATTTGTCTAGCCTTAGTTTGTCACAATCATAATCCAGTCTGACTTCTTTATTTAAAGTTAATTCTTCAAGGCATTTGGTGGATTTATCTGCAAAGCAATGTTTTTTACCGTCACTTTGTTCTGGTGACTGGACAACAAGGAGCTTTATTTCTCTAGGTTTGTTCTCAATTTTACAAACAATTGAATCTCCGCTAAGAACTTCTTTCACAGTGCAGACTTCAGAATTAGTATAGGTTTCATTTGTATTTTCCAAAAAAAATATTAAACAGGTTTTTTCTACGTAATAGTGACAGGATCTCCAAGTCATTTATTAGTTCAGAATTTTCCCATTGATGAATTGTAATAACATTTGTAGGACTTTCGACATTGTTAATTGTATAAGTATGAATTCTATCGTTATGAAGATAATAGTTTTGTCTAACAGATTCGAATTTTTTTATAAATTTGGACCTTACCCGGTTGTTTTCATAGTTTGTTTTAGTTTTATCGCTAGGGGAAATGTTGTCGGTACTTTTGATTTTGGAGGCTGATTTTTTATCTTTATTTGAAATGAACTGATCAAGTTCTTTGTAAAATATGTTGTCCCTGAAATAATAATAAATTTCCCTGTCCTCGAGTACGGTTAATTTATCAAGGCCTTCATTTAGTATTGTATCAGACCTTTCTGGCATTAACTCAACAATATCAATCATCTGTTATTTTACTCCAGGGTTTTCCTCGCAAATTAATTTCTCATCACAAACCCGTTCCCTGTCACATATAGTTTCAGTTTTTTTACATTCTGTCTTAATTTTTTCAATACACATACAATCTTTACCTTCTTCCTTAAAATTGAAACATCTTTCCTGCACGCATTTTTCCTTGCAGTCAGTTTTTTCTTCCCTACAGTTAACATCCTGTTCCCTGCAGTTTGTTTCTTCAATGTAACAGTTTTTTTCTTCACTATGTAGAGGAGTGAAGGGAATGAAAATAAAGGTTAAAATAAGTAAATATTTCATAAAAGAAACTTAACATATTTTATAATAAATAAGTAATAATATAGAATACACTAATGCTTTAAAACTTTATTCTCATTTGAAGCAGAAACCAGATCTGTTTTATATTTATGTCTGTATATTTTTTTTATCAAGAGTCTTGAGTAATATTAATTGAAACTATTTTTATGGAGGATTTTATCTATGAATAAGAAAGGTTTATTGTTGTCGATTATAGTATTTATACTGTTTCTTGTATTTGTTACGTATGCTACATATGAAGAACCTTTACAGGATATTCAAAGTCCACTTTGGAAAGCAGTATTTAAATATGGCCGTGATATTGTTGTAGCTTTGGTGCCAGCATATGTTACTTATCTCGTATATCAGGGATATGAAGAAATTAATAAGAATTAAAAGTTTTCATGTAAACTATAAAATTATGAGAATACTAAATTTATGTACTTTATTTATATTGTTTTTTACATTTTCTTTACAAGCAATTGAAAAAGAAACAGTTGTATTAAGGGAATGGGATAAGAATATTGATTACCTTGAATATGTTAAATCTAATTCTACAGGTAACCTCAGGAGTTATATGATCAAATCGGTTTATGGTGATTTGCAGGATAAGGAATATAAAGGTGGATATAACATATCAATTAATAAATATATTTTGAGTTGCAAAGACAGGATATTCCTATTACAAAAAACGTATCAATTAAATGGGGAGAATCTAGTTAAATATACAAAATTTGATCAAACATATTATCAAAATGATCCTGAATCAGGATGGAAAAAAATAGATACTGATAATACTCAGAATAAAATATCGGAAATATTATGCAGGTGAGGATAATATTTTTTACTTTTATATTTTTACTGTTTTTATCATCTCAGAATATTTCAGCGGCAGAGTGGGTTTATTTAACTGATATGCAGGGAAGAAAACATTATATTGATAAAGATAGTATAAAAGAAGAATCAGGTTTCAGGTGGTCTTATTATAAAAGCGAGTATCCAATAGAGCAGACAGGAAGTGACTTAATTTCTAAAAAGACTTATGTTTTTAATAGTGCCGTTTCTTATATGGCAATAAACTGTATTAAAAGATCTCTTACTCCTTTATCAACAAACTATGTCGACAGTAATGATACAATTGTGCACAAGATCAGATATTCGAATGAAAAATCAATAATAGATGGTGATAAAACCTGGGAATTGGACAGCAACCCTGAGACATTCAGACCACATGTAATTAATTATATCTGTAACTATAAAATAACAAATTAAATTTACTCTCTGAAATGAAAAAATATGTTATTTCTGTATTAATTCTACTGTTTACAATGCAGATAAGTCTATTTGCAGATGAAACCAAGAAAGAAGGGGAGTGGTATAGGGTAAATGATGATGATGATATTAATTCAATTTATGTAGATTATAAAAGTATTAATAAGAAAGATGAAAAAGTTAAATATGTACAAATGGAATTTTTAAGAGAAAAGCAAGAACTCGAAGGTACAAACAAAGTGTATAAGTTTATTGTAAGTAAACGTATTGGTGATTGTAAAAATAAAAAGTATCTGGTTAAAGAAGATAAATATTTTGACGTCCAGGTTAATGAAAACAAAAATGAGATTAAAGATGAACTTGTTTTTAAAACTAAATATGAAAATGAACCACATGATAATTGGGTTACTGTAATACCCAATACACTTGTTGAAAAAGTATGGCGATTTACCTGTCTTTATAAGAGAAAATAAGTTTTATTAATATTAGTTTTTATCACTTTCAACCGGTCCAGTACCTGTTGGTATAAACCCGCTACTTGTAGTTAATAGAATCTTATCCACTCTGCTCCCGTCTTCTCTCATCCATAGATTTATCTCATGCTCCCCGCTGCTTGGAACTACTATTGTTGCGTCAGAAGCTCCGCTCATCCTTTTTTTAAACCATCTAAATGAACTGCAAGGCCTACCTGTCTTCTTTCTGTTTGCCGTAGAGCTTTCATTCCCATCTATTCCCATATGGATTGAGTCGTCTCCGCTTCCGGGACCACATGTCCTTGTCCATACATGATATGTGCCTGGAGTTGTAAAGTTTACTAAGTACTTAAGCTCAGGGCTGTTTGCTGCATAACCCGTGTTTATATTAGTTCCGTTATTTACGCCTGATTCCATATATCCTGTGCCGGAATACCCTCCCTGGCTTGTACTTAAAAACCAGTCGTCTGTACTTCCGGTGTTATTCTCATCAAAGTTCTCTGCTTCCATCACTACCTGACCACCTGTCTCTATAAATGCTCCTGTTCCTCCAGGTGGGGGCGGCGGTGGTGGCGGTTCAGTATCAAAAACCGCTGTACAGGTTTTATTTGATGTCATTGTTACGCTGCCATCACTACATTCTGAATCTCCGTTCCACTGCACAAAGGTTGAGCCACTATCTGCTACCGCTGTTAATGTAACTACTGTATCTTCATTATAGTCTTCCGTGCAGTCAGATTCGCAGTCTATTCCCCCGGGACTGCTTGTTACACTCCCATTTCCAGTAATTGATACGTTAAGAGTATATGTTACA